>Ga0209066_10000232_pt1 | contig 84594 bp, 72 predicted proteins | sample All_14_2_FD_187198 | JGI IMG/M metagenome (GOLD analysis project Ga0209066, IMG submission 187198) | Freshwater microbial communities in response to fracking from Pennsylvania, USA - Allegheny Zone_MetaG_DW_15 (SPAdes) (version 2) ...
CCCGCCACCCCTTCCGCCAAAGGGCGATCCGGCGGCCGGTCATCGGCACGGACCGGCTTGGCCCGGCGCCGATACAGGATGAAGCCCAGGAAGAAAGCCAGGACGAGGCCTACCACGATCCTGACGAGCTGATCCGGCGCCCGGGCCAGGAAATACAGGCCGAGCGGCACGCCCAATACCGAGCCCGCCGAAACCCGCAGGATCAGGCGCCAGGGGGCATGGCGCCACAGCCCCGCCGTCATCACCGCCATCACGATGCAGGACAGCAGCACATTGATCTGCACCGCCTCGCGCGCGGGCAGCATCAACAGATAGATCGGCACGGCCAGCACGGCATAGCCGAAGCCGGTCGCCGCCTGCATCGCCGCCGCCAGGAAGCTTGCCGCCACCAGCCCCGCCATCAGCATCGGATCGCCCATTACGCTGCAACTCCCGTCGTCTGGCGGATGATCAACTCGACCGGCAGGGCATCGGGCAACACCGGCACTTCCCCCGCCAGCACCCCAAGCAGCCAGTCCGCCGCCTGTCTGCCCATCGCTTCGGCCGGGACGCGCAGGGTCGTCAGGGCCGGCCGGAACTCCCCCGCCAGCGGCAGATCGTCAAAGCCAGTCACCGAAACATCGCGCGGCACCACCAGACCCGCATCCTGCGCGCCCAGCACGGCCCCGATGGCCAGCACGTCATTGCCGCAGATCACGGCACTTGGCCGGTCGGGGCCTGCCATCAAGGCCCGCATCGCCGCCCGGCCCGCCGCATAGCTGTAGGGCACTTCCACAATGGCATCGGCGGGCAGGACCGCGCCCTCTTGCGCCAGGACCGCGCGCACCCCGGCCACGCGGTCGCGTGCGCGGTCATTGCCTTCGGTCAGGCCCGCGATCATGGCGATATGGCGATGGCCCAGGCCCACCAGATGGCGCGCCATGTCGGCTGCCGCGCGCGCATTGTCGAAGCCGACGCAGGGCAGCCGGCCGGAACGGTCATAGGCCCAGCTCAACACATGTGGCACGCCGAGCTTGCCCAGCCGATCCAGCAGCCCTGGCTGATGCTGCATCCCTACCAGCATCAAGCCATCGACCCGACGCTCCAGCAGGGTTTCGGCCAGCCGCGCCTCCTCCTCCAGCCCATAGCGGGACGACGCCAGGATCAGCGCATAGCCCGCCTGCTGCAGCCTGGTCTGAAAGGCTTCCAGCCCCTGGGCGAAAATGGCGTTGTCCAGGGTCGGGATCACCGCCCCCACCGTCATGCTGCGGCGCGAGGCCAGCGCACGCGCCGACCCATTCGGAAGATAGCCCAGGGCGGCAATCGCCTGGCGCACCCGCGCTGCCCGTTCCGGCTTCACGCTGTCGGGCGCGTTCAACACCCGGCTAACGGTCGCGGTCGATACCCCAGCCGCCCTGGCGATATCCGCCAGGGTCGGTCCGCCGCCCACGCCGGCCCTGCCATCCTTGATCCTGTCGCTCATTCTTCCCCGCATGTGACGGCGCATCATGCCCTTGACAGCATCGCCCGCGCATGGCCTGATATGAAATGTAAGCGCTTACATTTGCGCTGTCCAAGAAATTCGTGCCGCCTGGTCGCGGTACACAATGGGAGAGAGATGCCGACATGGCCGTGACCTATCTGAAGAAAGCCGCGAAGACCTCCGCTACCGGCGAGGGGGAAACCCGCGCCTTGGTGCAGAAAATGCTGGAGGAAATCGAACAGGGCGGCGAAAGCGTGGCGGCCCGCTATGGCCGCGAGCTGGACACATGGGATGGCGAAATCCTGGTTGGGCGCGACGCAATCGAACGCGCCGCCGCCCAGGTGCCGCAGATCCTGAAGGATGATATCCGCTTCGCCTATGACCGGGTGCGCGGCTTCGCCGAACAGCAAAAGGCATCGATCCAGGAATTCGAGACGGAACTGTCGCCGGGCCTGTGGGCCGGGCAGAAGCTGATCCCGATGCAGGCTGCGGGCTGCTATGTGCCGGGCGGGCGCTATGCCCATGTCGCTTCCGCGATCATGTCGATCACCACCGCCAAAGTGGCCGGCGTGGAACAGGTCGTGGCCTGCTCCGCCCCGTCGCAGGCGCGCGGCGGCATTCATCCGGCCATCCTCTACACCATGGATCTGTGCGGCGCGGACAAGATCCTGGCCCTGGGCGGGGTGCAGGGCATCGCCGCGATGGCGTTTGGCCTGTTCTCAGGCATCAAGGCCAACATCCTGGTCGGCCCCGGCAACCGTTTCGTGGCGGAGGCCAAGCGCATGCTGTTCGGCCGGGTCGGCATCGACCTGTTCGCCGGCCCGACCGAAATCCTGGTGATCGCCGATGAAACCGCTGATGCGAATATTGTGGCCTTCGACCTGGTAGGACAAGCCGAGCACGGGCTGGATTCGCCGGCCTGGCTGGTCACCACCAGCCGCGAACTGGCCGAAGATGTGATGGCGCGCATGCCCGGGCTGATCGCCGGCTTGCCGGATACCCAGCGCATCGCCGCCGAAGCCGCCTGGCGCGATTATGGCGAGGTCGTGCTGTGCGACACGCGCGAAGAGGCGGCCACCGTGTCCGACGAATACGCACCGGAACATCTGGAGGTGCAGACGAAGGACCTGGATTGGTATCAGGCGCGGCTGAAGAATTACGGCTCGCTCTTCGTGGGCGAGGAAACCACGGTGGCCTTCGGCGATAAATGCTCCGGCACCAACCATATCCTGCCGACCAAGGGCGCGGGGCATTATACCGGCGGTCTGTCGGTGCATAAATTCATCAAGGTGGTCACTACCCAGCGCATGACCAAGGAAGCCAATCGCGAGGTTGCCGCCGTCACCGCCCGCGTTTCGCGCATGGAGGGGATGGAAGCGCATGCCCGCACCGGCGATGTGCGGCTTGCCAAATATTTCCCCGACGAAACCTTCCAGCTTTCGGCGTAAAATCGTCAGACTTGGACAGACACGTGCTGTCCCACATCCTTCGAGACAGGCCTCCGGCCCCCTCTGGATGAGGGACAGGTTCAAGAACGCCCGCATCCAGAGGAGCCGCGCAGCGGCGTCTCGAAGGACGCGGGCGGCAGGGTATGTGTCTCCCTCAGACCTGACCAGACCGAAATCAGGAGAAGAATGATGGCAGCCTTACTCGACCGTTTCTCGCTGGCCGGCAGGGTGGCGCTGGTGACCGGCGCCTCCTCCGGCATCGGGCGGCGGATGGCCACAGCCTTGATCCAGGCGGGGGCCGATGTGGTGCTGGTCGCACGGCGGCAAGACGCCATCGCAGACGCCGCCGCCGCGCTGACGGCCGAAGGTCCAGGCCAGGCCGCCGCCGTCGCCTGGGATGTCGCGGCGCTGGATACCCTGCCCGACTTGGCGCGGGCAGCGGCGGAACCCTTCGGGCCACTGTCCATCCTGGTCAACGCGGCAGGCATCAACCCCCGCAAACCCTGGCAGGAACTGACGCCGGAGATTTTCCGCCAGACCAATGTCATCAACCTGGAAGCACCCTTCTTCCTGGCCCAGGCCCTGGTGCCCGCGATGATCGACGGCGGTTGGGGCCGGATCATCAACATCGCCTCGCTGCAAAGCTTCCGGGCCTTCGCCCATGGCATGCCCTATGGCGCGTCGAAGGGCGGCATCGCCCAGGTCACCCGCGCCATGGCCGAAGCCTGGTCGCGCCATGGCATCATGGCGAATGCCATCGCTCCCGGCTTTTTCGAGACGGAACTGACCGCCAAGGTGTTCGAGGACAAGGCCCTGGTGGACCATCACGCCAGCGCGACCGCCGTCGGACGCAATGGCAGGTTGGAGGATTTCGACGGGTTGACGGTATTCCTCGCCTCCGACGCCTGCGACTATGTGACGGGGCAGGTGATCGCGCTCGACGGCGGCTATCTGGCAAAATAACAAGCCGATGAACTGGGAGTGAAACGCCATGCGCGCCATGGTCTATAAGGGTCCGAAGACCCTGGAAGTTGAGGATTTCGCCGATCCCGTTCCGCGCGCAGGCGATGCGCTGATCGCCATCGAAGCGGTCGGCATCTGCGGCTCGGACATGCATGCCTGGGCCGGCCATGACGAGCGCCGCCCTGCCCCGCTGATCCTGGGGCATGAGGCAAGCGGGCTGGTGCTGGAAGGCCGGCTGAAAGGCAAACGCGTCGCCATCAATCCGCTGGTCACCTGCGGGCGATGCAATCACTGCCTGGGGGGCCGAGCCAATCTGTGCATCGAACGCCAGATCATCTCCATGCCGCCACGCCAGGGGGCATTCGCCGAACGGCTTGCGATCCCGGAAGGCAATCTGGTGGAAATCCCCGACGGGCTTGACCTCGCCAAGGCCGCCCTGACCGAACCCGTGGCCACCGCCTGGCATGCCGTGGTGCTGGCCGAACGCCATGCCAGCCGTGCGCCCGCCGAAGGCCGGGCCCTGGTCATAGGTGGCGGGGCGGTCGGGCTGGCCGCTGCTCTGGTGCTGGGGGCGCGCGGTTGCCGCGACATCACCATTGCCGAAACCAATCCGGGCCGACGCGCCACCGCCGCCAGGGCCGGACGCTTTCATGTCTTCGACCCGCTGGCCGACCCGAACGCCATCGCGACCGGCACCATGGATATCGTGCTGGATGCGGTGGGGGCCAAGCCCACGCGCGGGCTCGCCATTCGCGCCGCCCGCCCCGGCGGCGTCATCGTGCATATCGGCCTTTTGGACGGGGTGGACGGCACCGATATCCGCCGCCTCACCTTGCAGGAAATCGCCCTGGTCGGCTGCTACACCTATACCATGGTCGATTTCCGCGCCGCGCTGGCCGCCATAGCGTCCGGCGCCCTGGGACCGCTCGACTGGATGACGGAACGGCCTTTCGCGGATGGCCCCACCGCTTTCGACGATCTCGCCGCGGGGCGCGAAGCTGCGGCCAAGATCGTGCTCAGGCTCTAATGGTCTGCCGCGGCTTCCCCCTCATGCAGAGGAGGACGAAGCCCGTCTCGAAAGGCGAGGGTCCACACCTCTACCCAAGTATATGCGAAATCGATCGGGCCGCCTCGATCACGACAGGAACCAGTGCCCGCATCCGTTCCTCGGTAAGGCGCGACAGCGGGCCGGAAATGCCGATGGCCGCAATCATTGTCGCGTTGGATGCCAGAATGGGTGCGGCGATCCCGGCCACATCGGCCCGGTATTCCCCACGATTGATCGCATAGCCCTGCGCGCGGATTGCCGCCATTTCCCGGTCCAACGCCGCCGCATCGGTGATGGTCCTATCGCTGAAGCGTTCCAGCCCCGCCGCCAGAATCCCATCCCGCAACGCTGAATAATCATGGGCCAGCAAAACCTTGCCAGTCGCCACGCAATGCAGGGGGGCCGTGCCGCCGCGTTCGGAATAGGCGCGCACGGGTTGGTCGCTCTCGCGCTTGTCGACATAAAGCGTGCGCAGCCCCTCGCGCATCGACAGATGTACGCTTTCCCCCGATAGGCGCACAAGCCGATCCATTGCCCCTTCCGCCAGATGCCGCAGGCCATTCTGGTCCATCACCTGGCAACCCAACCGCCACAGCTTCAACCCGGCGCGATAACCGCCACGTTCCGCATCCTGCACGGCAAAGCCGGTACGGCAGAGCGTCTGCATCAGCCGATGGACGCTGGATTTGTTCATCTCCAGCCGCGCGCCCAGTTCCGTCACGCCAAGCGCACGGGGAGAGCCCGCCAGTTCCTCCAGCAGGGCCAGCCCTTTCACCAAGGTCGTATCAACGCGTTCCGTCATTGCGGTGCCTGCTATATTTGTGTCACCATGATGAACACATGTTTCGTATGTTGATACAATAAGGAAAAGCAGATGCCCCCTGCCCTCAAGCGCGGCTATCTGAAACTGGTGGAGGAAGCCCGGTCGGAGATCGCGGAGATCGAGATTGCCGAGGCTCTGGACCTGGCCGACAATCCGGATTGGCTGATCGTGGATGTGCGCGATGTGCGCGAGCGGGAACGCGACGGCTATATTCCTGGCAGCTTCCACTGCCCGCGCGGCATGGTCGAATTCTGGATCGATCCCGACAGCCCCTATTTCAAGCCTCAATTCGCCGAAGGGAAGAAACTTCTGTTCCATTGCGCGCTCGACTGGCGTTCGGCGCTGACGGTGCATACCGTCACCCGCATGGGGGTGGACCATGCCGCCCATCTGAAAGGCGGGCTGAAGGCCTGGAAGGAGGCGGGCGGACCGGTGGAAATGCCGCCGGCGCGACAGGAGTGAGCCCGATGTGGGACAGGCTGCGCCAATTCGTGGATGTAGTGACGCAAGGCCTGGATGCCGGCTTGGATGACGTGGGCATGCTGGCGCGGGCGCAAGCCGCAATGGCCGATCTGGTGGCCTCGCCGGAATGGCTGCCGGACGAATTCGCGCAGCCCGATCCGGCGATCTATCGGCAATATCTGCTTTATCGCGATCCGCAAGCGCGGTTCAGCGTGGTCAGCTTCGTCTGGGGGCCTGGCCAGAAGACGCCCGTGCATGACCACACGGTCTGGGGCGTGATTGGCCAGTTGATCGGGTCCGAAACTTCGCAGCGATATCGCCAGGGCGCCAGCGGTGCCCTGATCGCGGAAGGCCCGCCGGAAACCCTGCGGCCGGGACAGGTCGCAAGCGTCGCGCCCTTCACCTGCGATATCCACCGCGTGGAAAACCCAAGCGGCACCGGCAAGGCAATCAGCATCCATGCCTATGGCGGGGATATCGGGCGCATCGAACGCCATGTCTTCGACCCCGCGACGGGGCAGGTGAAACACTTCATCTCCTCCTACAGCAATATCGCCGCACCCGATATCGGGATTGCGTGAGCGCACCCTTCCCCTGCATTGAAAGGACATCCCATGGACGCCACCCAACCGCTGGCCGGGCTGAAAGTCGTGGAAATCTGCAATGTCGCGGCAGGACCGTTCTGCGCCATGCTACTGGCCGATCTGGGCGCGGAGGTGATCAAGATCGAAAACCCGCTGGGTGGCGACACGATGCGGGCCTGGCCGCCCCATACCGGACCGGAGGGGCGGACCTATAGCGAGAATTTCGCCTCGCTGAACCGCAACAAGCGGTCCGCAGCGCTGGATCTGAAGAACCCGGATGATGTGGCGAAGGCCCGTGCCATGGCGGCCGGGGCCGATATCCTGGTGGAGAATAACCGCCCAGGCGTGCTCGACCGGCTGGGGCTGGGCTATGCGGCCCTGTCGGCATTGAACCCGAAACTTGTCTACTGCTCCATCTCCGCCTATGGGCAGACCGGCCCGCGCGCCCAGGAAGGGGGCTTCGACGTCACCATCCAGGCGATCAGCGGCATCATGAGCGTAACGGGGGAAGAAGGCGGCGCTCCGGTCAAGGCCGGTGTCCCGATCTCCGATTTCGCGGCGGGGCTCTATGGCGCCTTCACCATTCTGGCCCAGGTAAGACGCGCGGCGGAAACCGGGAAAGGCGTGCATATCGATGTACCGATGATGGGCACCTCCCTGGCCGTTGCGGCCTTGCAGACCAGCGAATATTTCGGCTCGGGCAAGGACCCGGTGAAGCTGGGCTCGGCCCATCCGCGCAACGCGCCCTATCAGGCCTATCAGGCGCGCGACGATTACTTCGTGATGGCGGCCGGTACCCAGGCGCTGTGGCTTGCCGCCTGCCGCGAGCTAGGGCGGGACGACCTCGCGGCCGATGCCCGCTTCGCCAGCACCATGTTACGTGCGAAGAACCAGATCGCCCTGAAGGACGAGTTGGAGAAGACCTTCGCACTGCGGGACGCGGCGGAATGGATCGGGCGTCTGTCCGCAGCCGGGGTCCCCTGCGTCCCCATCAACCGCTATTCCGCGGCCGTTAACGATCCGCAGACGGTGCACGAGGGCTGGGCCGTTCCGATCACCTTGCCAAACGGTGTCCAAACGCGCAGCATCGGCTTTCCGGTGAAATTTGACGGAACCGTACCCGCCATCCGCTTGTCTCCTCCGGAACTGGGCGAGCAATAAACCCCTATCCCGCGCCTCCGCTTCCGCACGGGAATTGCTTGGCCTGAATACAGCACGACACATCGTGACTTTTTGCAGTGCAGCAGAAGAATCCGACTTTTCAACCACCCATGATCGGCTAGAAAAGCGAGCTTTGCTTACGGGGATATGGAAAACGGATGCTCTCAAGGCCATCCAGGCGTCAGATAGACGCTGACGTGGAATTGGTTCAACGGCAATCGGTGCCGCTGGCGCAGTCGGACTCCGTTATCTCTCAGGTCGTGCGCCGCGGTTACGCTTATTGGCAGGACCTGCGCGGTCAACGACCCTGGCCGTTGCGCCGCGATCTCGACCCTGCGCGCATCGTAGGGCTGTTGCCCTTCCTGTTCATGGTCGATGTTCTGGAAGAGGGCGCCGATTTCCGTTATCGGCTGATCGGGACCGACATCGTCGGCAACACCGTCACCGACAATACGGGCAAACGGCTAAGCGAGCTGCGCGCGCAGGGCAGCCAGGCCATTCTGGCCGGTCTATATCGTGACACCTATCTGTCAGGAACACCGCGCCTTCAGCGTATCGCCTTCACCACCAGGGCCGGCCTGCGAAGCTGGTATGAATGCGTGATGCTGCCGCTTGGCGTGGCGGAAGGGGCACGGCCGGCAATCCTGCTGGGATTTGCCGAGCATTTCACCCAGCCGACCGGTTGACGACCACCGTCCCGCGCACCGGCCTTGCCGCGGCGACGACTATCCGTGCAGGCCCATCACCCAGACACGATTACATCATAAAAATATCAACCATAAATTACCATCCCGCTTCATTTCCATCTCAAGCGGTGATATCTTCTGATGGCTGCAATTCCTTAATATTACCTCTATTTATGCGAGGGGTTTGGCTATGGGGCTGTTGCGCGACGGGCGGACGACCGCCAAATCCGGTTCAACCGGATGGTACCTGGCCTTGCTGACAGCCATCGTGCTGCTGCTGGGGGGGTGGCCGGCCCAGATCACGGCCTCCGATCACGCCGACCCGGTCAACCTGAAAGGGCCGGAAACCAATATCACGGATTTGTTCTTCTTCCCGGAAGGCGACCGGTTGATTTTGATCTTCAATGTGCGCCGTGCGCTGTCTTCACCGCCGCCATACGATCTTTCGCCCTATACCTACGAGGTCAATATCGACCTGACGACGCCGGTTGGCTTCACCAACGCGTCCGAACTGGCGCGCTATGGCGGCACGGTTCTTGAGCCTGCCAAACTGCATCCCGATGCCAGCATTCGTATCCGGCTGAACGACGATGCGAGCCTGAAGTCCATCGAATATGACAAGCTGAAGGACACCGACCAGATTCGCACCCATTTTGCCGTGCGCGACGACCCGTTCAATTTCCCGCGCTTCTATGGCGTGAATGCGATCACCATGGTGATGAGCATTCCGCGCACGGCCTTTCCTGCCGGCCAGCAGGATTTCATCCTCTGGGGTACGACCGCGCGCAAGGGCGAGCAGATCGACCATGTCGGCCGTTCCATCCGCACGCAGTTGCCACGTTTCGGCTTTCTGAACACCCTGAAGCCGTCGGAGCATGTCCCGGCCCTGATCCACCAATCGGAATTGCGCAGCAATGTCTATAATTTTCTGAAGGGCAATACGGAATGGTGGTCGGCGGCCTTCGCAGAGTTGATGGAATCCACCTTCCTGCTGCGCAGCTACGACAACCAGCCCGATGTCATGATCTATACCGATCGCCGACCGGTCGGCTATCCCAATGGCAGACTGTTGACGGACGATGTCGTGGCGCAGTCCTGCGCCTTTGGCGATTGCCTGCTGCAGGAAATATCCTTCATCGAAGGCGCCTTCCCGCGGCAGACCACCAATGACAAACCGTTCCTGACCGAATTCCCCTATCTGGCGGAGCCCTGGGACATCAAAGCGCCGCCCACGCCGCCCAGCCGCTCCCTGACGCCCTATCTGATCGGGATCGCGGTTCTGCTGATCGTACTGTCCTGGGGCTTGGTGCAGGCCATCCGCTGGGGATGGCATCACCTGTGGCTCTGGCTGCGGCACGCTTATTTCCGTTGGGCGGCATCGTGAGAGCATGGCTGTACGGGCGGCAACGCTGATCCTCGCATTGCTCCTGCCTATCCAATGCGCCTCGGCCCATGATTTCTGGATCGAACCCGGCAGTTATCGGCCCGGCGCCGGGGTTGCCCTGCCCGTCAATCTGATGGTGGGCGAGCTTTTCATCGGCGACGCGCTGCCTCGCAACTCCGCCAGTATCGAGCTTTTCGCGCTGTATCTTGGGCTGACGGCGCCGCCGCGCGCCGTGATCGGGACCGACGGCATCGCCCCGGCCGGGTTCGTGCTGGTCGATGACGCCCGAACCACCCTGCTTGCCTTCAGCGGAGCCGGTGGCGTTACGGAATTGCCGCCGGACCGCTTCACCGCCTATCTGCGCAGCCATGGCCTGGAATGGGTGGAGGTGGAGCGGAAAGCGCGCGAGGAGGAAGCCAAGGCAGCGCGGGAGCGCTTCCACCGCCATGCCAAGGTGCTGTTCACCGCCACCTCCGCCGACGCGGTGGCCGGCAGGGTCCTGGGACAAATCCTGGAAATCGTTCCCGACGGCGACCCGACGCAGGACGCCTCCCCCTCCTTCTCCGGAAAAATCCTGTGGCGCGGGGAGCCGCTGGCAGGATGCCTGATACTTGCCCGGTCATACAGCGATCCGCTCAACGCGCTCCAGTCCCGCAGCGATGCCGCCGGCCGTTTCTCACTGCCACTGGCACGCGGCGGGGTCTGGCTGCTGCAGACGGTCTGGATGGAGCGGGCCGGCTGGTTCAGCGGGCAGGACTGGGAAAGTCACTGGTCCTCCCTCACCTTCCTGAAACCGGAACCGCGATGACCAGAACTGCGACAGGTGCCTGGATCACCCTGTTATTCAGCATGCTGCTGGCCTGCGGCATATGCCCGGCCATAGCCCATGAAATCGGTGAATCCCGGGTGGTCATCGAAACCGGCGCGGACCGATGGACGGCCCGCATTACCACCGCCCCCACGCCGCTGCTCAACCGGCTTGAACTGGCAGCCGGTCAGACGCCCAGCCGCGACATGAACCGCGATCAGGTCACCACCCTGTTGACGCGGTATCTGCCGAATATACAGCAGCATCTTTCCGTTAGCTTTGACGGAGCCCCTGCCCCGACCCGCATCATGGTGGAGGCGGTGGAGATGCCGGAGGACCCATTGCAGCCGGCCTATGTCCTGCTTCGCGTGGATGGCGCGCTGCCCGCAGGGGCGCAGACCATGAGTTGGCAATTCGACCTGTTGAAAAGCCGCTATGCCCTACAATTGGCTGGGCAGGTCCATTGGCTTGATCCTGATGCGCCAGGCACTGCCTTGCCGCTGCATCCCGGGCCGCCGCCAACGAGACTGGATATTGCGGGGCAATATCTGTGGCTGGGTTTCATTCATATCGTGCCGGATGGGCCGGATCATATCCTGTTCGTGCTGGGCCTGGTGCTGCTGACAACAAGGCTGGGGCCGCTGCTGACCCAGGTGACCGCCTTCACCCTGGCCCATTGCCTGACCCTGTTCCTGGCGCTGGAAGGCGTCGTTTCCCTGCCATCCACCGTGGTGGAACCGCTGATCGCGCTATCCATCGCCTATGTGGCCGTTGAAAATCTGCTAACCCGCCGGCTGACACCCTGGCGGCCGGCCCTGGTCTTCGCCTTCGGTCTGCTGCATGGCCTGGGTTTCGCCGGCGTGCTGGAGGAGTTGGGCCTGCCGGAGGACCACCGCATTCTCGCGCTGCTCAGCTTCAATCTGGGGATCGAGGCCGGGCAACTGGTGGTGATCGCCGCAGCCTATGGCCTGCTGCTGCATCGCTTTCAGGATCGGGTCTGGTATCGGACCCGGTTGACCGCCCCGGCATCACTTGGAATCGCGCTCACCGGCCTCTACTGGACCTTGGAACGGATCCGGGTCCTGTGACCCGCCGCCGACGGCTGTTGTCGCCACCAACTGCCAGGCAAGAGCTTTCGTCAGCACTTCTTCAAGGGTTCCGCCCGCCCCCCGCGCATCCAGATCGTTCAGCAGCCCGTCCACGATCTCGAAACCCAGGGAACGATAGCTCTCGAACTGGGCTTCGTCGAACCATTGGTCGGCCGTACTGTCATGCGGAAAGGCAGCCTTCTCGCTGGCATAGGCACGGATGCCGGCGCCTTCTGTACCGTGATAGCTGGGCTTGATATACAGGATGTAGCCATCCTCCCCGCCGCCATCGGCATCGCGGTAATGAATGTGCCCAATGGCGCAATAGGGGCCTTCCTGCGGCTTGCCACCGATGGGGATGCGCGGTTGCAGCCGGTCGATCCCGGGAAAGGAAATGGTCACGCCCAGATCGATATAGATCTTGCGCACCGCATTTCCCAGATCGGCGAAAGTGAAGGTCGGATCACAGCCGGCATCGGACAGCACAATGAAGCGGCAGCGCCGCCGCACCATTTCATACAGCCCCAAATTCTCGAAATGGCCACCGTCGGACAGGTTGATATAGGGCTGCTCGGCATTCGTCAGCCCGAAGGCTTCCTTGAACCATGGGACGATGGCGTGGCGCGGCCCCATCATCTGCCAGGTGTCCCGGCCCTGAGGCCCCGGATTGCCCAGCCACCAACCCAACCGGATATTGAACAGCGCAAACAGCAGGGTGACGGAGGGAGAGGAGTTGTAGCCCATATTGGGATTGGCAGCCGCCCCGGAAATGGCCATCGCCGTACCGAGCGTGATCCCGTCCGGCCCACCATATTTGTCGGATGGACGATAGGCGCCGGAATAGCGCAGCGTCCTGCCAACCCTGTTATTCCCGTTCGGACAAAGATCGGCCGCCCCGGAATGACGAGGGGTCACAACGAAGGACATCGCCTTGCGCTGTTGCCAGGCCAGATTGCGGCTGGACACGACATTCAGCGTACAATTGACGATATGGTACAGGCGCCGAACGGGGTTCTGTTCCCCCGTCTTCGCCTGCTGCGGCCAGATCGTATGGATCAGCGGATTGTCTTCCAGGTCGAAGCCGGTGAACGGGTTGGGCTTGCGATCGCGGTGGGACGCGCCCAGATAGGCCCGCACCAACCGGTTCCGGTACAGATCATGCAGCGAAAACCGGTTGATATTGACCTGCCGCGAGATGAAGAAAGCCAGCGGGGCGGTGATCGCCACGGCCAGGAACAGCCGGCCGGGCAGGTCATAGAAATCGGGGGCATTGGCCGTGCTGCCTCCGAACAGAAGATGCGCCAGAGCCGCCGACGGTTCCATTCCGCGGGCGCGCGATTCCATGTCCGCGCCGGCCAGCAGCCCTTCCAGCAGCGACCCGTCGAGCACGATCAGATCCAGCGTGCCGGAGATGATGACCAGCAGCAGCGCCAGGAATATCTGGCCGCCGGCGATCCGCACCCACCGGCCGATCCGGCTGAGCCTGCTTTCGGTGGAACTGCGGTTCTTGTCGCCGCCGCCCAGGATCGTCACGCCAGCAGCCAGCGCCATGCCGCCACCGGTCAGGGATTCATAGAGATAGTCGGTGTTCGACAGCAATTCATCGGTCAGACGCGACCCGAGCAGGGCCAGTACGGTCAGCGCCGTCCATCCCAAGGCGCCGGCTGCGAACCAGCCTGCGGCGCGCGCAAACCATTCGCGCTGCTGGTCGGACCGCTTCTCGTGACTGGTCAGCGCTACGAACAGGGTCTCCGACGTGATCTGGGCCATCAGCAGCCAGGGCGGCCCCAAAACGGCCAGCGCCAGAAGCCGCAGCGGCGTATATTCCAGTTGCTGCAGAATTTCCAACCCACCGATCACGAGCACACCCCAGGCCAGCCCGGCGAACAGCCAGCACCACAGCCGCCGCAGCAAGATCCTGATCGATGCTGCCGACCATTGGCCGGGAAGGGACAGAAGCCAGCTTGTAAAAAACAGCAGCAGCGCAATGCCGATAATTTCACCCGCAACCGGTTCCTGGGCCTTCCAGCCGACCGGGAAAACCGCCCAGGTGGTCAGCAACGCGGCACCGCCCGCCACGCATAAAAGGTCACCGGATATGAAGCTGAACTGGTCGGCACCGGTGCCGCTGGGCCGCGCATAATTGGACAGGGTGAAAGACTGGCCGCACAGCAGCAGAAGGAAGCCGAACACCAGAAGGCCCAGCCGCGCCTCGGGCATGCCTTCGATCGGGCCAACTACGCCCACGAAGGAAAGGGTCACGAGGCCGAGCTTCAGGCACAGCAGGATGGCCGCCAAGGTGGAGACCACCAGAATCCAGATCAGCACCAGATTGCGTACGACCATGGCGGCCGCAGCCCATGTATCAGCAGAGCCCAGCCCGATCTTCGGGGTCAGGTAATTGCTGTCGCGCCGCAGATCCTCGATCGGGGATGCTTCCACATCCGGTCCGCCCGGCCTACCGGAAAGCTGGCGCTGTACCTCGTCGAAATCCTGCCGGCTGAGCCAGGCAGACAGCCAACTGCCGATATAGCCACCACCGGAAACGGTGGAGAGATATTTGAACTGGCCGAGCAGGCTGTCCTCGGGTCGTGCCGCCTGCCCGGTATCCCTGCGGGGATGGTTGGCCAGCGCCTGGATCACACCCAGCGCGAAAGTTGCGCTGCGAATGCCACCGCCGGAAATGCACAGGGCCGTGCGGTTCAGGGCATTGAGAGCGCGATAGAGGGCCACTCCCCCCACCTCCTCCGGGATCACGGCACCATCGGTCTCCAGCGCTTCCTGCCGCAGCAGGGATTCCGTGTCGATAACGGGTTCATCCGGCCTGGCCTGAAACATTGCCCCCTCCTTCCCGACGGACATGCCCGTGCTGTCAGTTCCGCAGCCCTGATTGCGCCAGGATCACATCGGCCGCCTTTTCTCCCACCATGTAGATGGCGCTGACGATGAAGAAGCCTGGAATCCTGGGGAAAACGCTGGCATCGACCACACGCAGCCCCGTCGTGCCATGCACCCGAAAATCGCTGGACAGTACGCCCTGCTTGTCACGCGGCCCGATCGGGCAGGTGCAGGACGCATGATGGCCCCAGGCATGGTCGCGCACGAAGTCGCGCAACTCCTCATCGCTCTGCACCGCATCGCCCGGCAGATGCTCCTTCACAATCAGCCCTTCCTTTTTCAACAGGGCGGTCATGCTGCGCACGAATTTGATGCCGGCGACCACACTGTCCAAATCCGCCCCGTTCTGGTCGTTCCCTTCCTCGAAATAATGAAAATCGATCTGCGGCACGTCGCGCGGATCGGCGGAACGAAGGGTGACCCGCCCGGCGGTATTGACCGTATGCGCCTTCAGAACGGCCCAGGTCAGATAGTTCAGATGCTCCGGGAACAGCTTCGAATAGCCCGGGAAATAGCCCTTGAACAGGCCGAGCAGCCCGAAGCAGAACAGATCGGGCAGCGGCCTGCCAGGGAAGGATCGCTTGATGACCGCAATCACGGCCCCGTTGGTGGTGTAGACACCGCCGCGCCGCTTCTGCCATTCCGTGAACTGGGGATCGCCGGGGGCGAATTTCGCCCCGTGCAGCACCTCCCATTCCTTGTTCATCTCGTTGACGATGCCGACCTCGTAACGGTCCTGCATGTTGCGGCCGACGCCCGGCAGATCGACCCGAACAGGAATGCCGTGGCGTCCCAGCTCCTCCTTCGGGCCGATGCCCGACAGCATCAGAAGCTGCGGCGTGTTGAAAGCCCCGCCGGACAGGATGACCTCCGCCGAGCACAGTATCTGCCTGGGCTTCGGCTCGGTGGGATTCGGTTCGAAGGAGGCGCGATAGAGATGCTTTCCCTCCATCACCTCCACACCGATGGCGCGGTTGGCGTCATCCAGCAGAACCCGGGTGACCAGCGTGTTCAACATGATGGTCAGCTTGTCGGGGTGCTTGGCCTGAACTTCCAGCACCCGTTCACGCGAACCCAGGCGTTGATGGTTTCGGTTGGATAGCGGCGGATAGCGCAGGCCGGTCGCGTTCTGTCGCACCAGCCGCCAGTCATTCGGATCGCCCTGTCCTTTCAGCAACCAGCCCAGCCCCTGCTCCTTGTTTGGCTGGGCCTGGATGGCCTTGGCCACGCTTTCTACGACCGTTGCAACCAGTTCCTTGTCGCCAAGGGCCTCTATGGGAATGGCCTTCTGCGTCGACAGCCAGCCCTTCCAGCCATGCCGGGTCGGGTTGAAGCCGAACAGCTTGGCCAGCCAGCGATAGAGGAAGAACCGATAGTTGCAGTTCTCCATGCGCTCGAAAATCCGGCGCATGTTCAAATGGTTCCAGCTGTCATCGCCCGTCAGCTCGGCGATGTAGTCCCAGTCGGCATTATGCGGATAGACGAAGATCTGGGCATTATGGGCCGTGCAGCCACCCAGCGTGCCGGCGCGCGGATAGAACACGCCGTTTTTCGATGGGGTGAATTTGGGATCGCGTTCCTGCTGCGCCTGATCGGCATAGTGGCGCACGAAAAACTCCCAGCGCATGCCGGTATTTTCCGACGCGAAAGGATGGAAGACCGGCACGTCGTAATCTTCCGGCAGGCGATTGCGATCCGGATAGGCCGGATCGGCCCCTTCCACATCGCGCGGATCGCCGCCCGCCTCGATCAGCAGCACCTTGGCGCCGGCCTCCGCCAGCCTTGCCGCCAGCGTGCCCCCGCCCGCGCCGGAACCGACCACGATATATTCATACTGCGCCTTGACCCCGGTGTTTTCGACCATGGTTCTGTCCCCTCATACATCCCCGCAAAGAAAGCGGGCGGGGAACCCCTCCCCGCCCGGTCGATCACATGGTTTTCAGGAACGCGATCAGCGCCTCCTTATCCACGTCACTCAGCGCGGGAGGGCTGGGTACGCCCGCGATGGAGGGGACAAGACCCGTTCCGAAGTAATGCCCCTTGTTGACCTCGAAATCCGGGCATTTGCTGAGCGCGAGCAACTGGTCCTTCAGATTGGCGAAGACCTTTTCCGCCTCCGGCCCGGACGCCTTGCCGCCAAGCTCCTTCAGATCCTTTTTCAGCCGGATGAGCAGGGCCAGCAGGCGCACATCCTGGGCGGCATTCTTCGCAAACGAACCGTCATCAAGCCTGAGTTGCAGATTGGACAGGATGTTGACCGGCGTGCCGGCCGGAATGGGTCCGATGCGCAACTCCCCATCTCCAAACAGCCAGGGCAGCCAGCGCTCCAGCGGATCGATCAGCCCGGCCAGCTTGTCCGGCAGATAACCGGCAGGGATCACGATATGGGAATCCACCGTCGTGCGATAAACCTCCGCCAGCCCCTTCTCAGGGTAGCGCGAATCCTTCCGGCGCAGTTCCGGCCACAGCATCTGTCGGATGCTCTGCTCGAAAGCCTCGACGCGATAGCCCACGGTCGGATTTGGCGTGTCATAAGAAAACTCCGGCCCGACGCTGTTGTTCAGCAGGTAGGGCGCGGTCGACCACAGGCTGGCCAGCGTCGCCGGTCGGGTATAACCCCGCCCGCCGGCAGGCATTTCGAAGGCGCTTTCCGCCCCGGTATAGGGGTCCTTGATCGTGATGGAGCCGACGGAAGGCAGGTCCTTATAGGATTGGGAGGAGAAATTATCCCAGATATTGCCGCCGATGGCATTGGTTGCCAGGGGCGAGCAGGCATTGGTCCCCAGCAATGTGACCGGGATGCGCATCTCCGTGGACAGATAATTCCCGTCCAGGAAATCCGGCCGCAAGGCTATCTCGCGCATCTCCGCCTTGAAGGCTGGCGTCTGGACATAGCCCCAGAAGGCGTTGAACCGGTTCATGTAATCCGGCCCAACGCTGTTGCGCGGATCGGCCGAAGCGGGAAAGGCTGGCAGTTTGGACGAATGGCAGGCCGCGCAGTTTTCCGCGAAAACCTCCTTGCCGCGGGTCAGGGTTGCCTCATCCTGGCTCAGATAGCTGGCACCGCCCGGCGCATCGCCCAGCTTATGCGGCGCGCCGATATCGGAATTCAGGAAGAACTGCGCCACATAGGGCGTCTGCTGTTCCGTTGCCTGCCAGTAGACGGAATTCTTGCGCCCCACCTCGATCGTGATCGGGGAGACGTCCTTGCCCCCGACCAGCGGGTTGAAGTGCAGCAGCCACTCCTCGCTAAACAGGCCGATATTGATATAGACGCGATTGAGCGCCCCCAGCACGCCCACGGAATCCGCCCCATCCTTCAGTACATGCGGGGTCCAGACCGTGCTCGGCGCCCTGAAGGTGGCGGCATAGGCCTCGTAGCCCTTGAAATCGGAAAACTGCTTGTTGTTCAGGCCGCCGCCGGCCAGTTCTTCCTTGCCGAATTGCAGCCCGACGCCGACGCGCTCCTTGGTCATATAGACCGCGTTCATGGTGCGCGGATTGTTGATGTAATCGGTCGACACCAGCGAAGTATCCAGCGTGCCCGGCTTGGCGGTGTGCACCAGCTGATAGATGAAATTGGTCTTGTCCGCATCCCAGGAGAAGATGCGATCAATCCAGAAGAACTGCGCGCCGACGACCGAAGACAGATTTTCCCATTGCGGATTGTTCGGATCGGCAGGCGGGTTCACCGGGTCGGGTCCGACATGGCAGAAGCCGCAGCCCATGCCAACACGGAAGGGTCGTACCAGATCCTTGCGGTTATAATAGGTCGGGTCCTTGTAATAGCGCTCGGGGTCCCATTCCGCCGCGGCCTTCTCATCAAAGGCCGGGTTGGGGAACAGCCGCAGGCCGACGATGCCGGTGGGTTCCCCGTAGTAGGACCCGATCGGCAGGCGCTTGCCGGTATCATCATCGATGACCTGGCCGCGCGCACCGATCTCCACACCCGGATATTTCTCGGCATTGGCGAACGGGTCCGGCGCGCAGGACGGATCGCGCTTGTCCAGCCAAAGTCCGAACCGGTCCGGATCGGGGCCGGTCGGCTTGGAAAAGCAGGGCTCGTTCACCAGCCCAAGATAGTCCCAGCGATTGTCGCGATTGGCCGGCAGGCCGGGAAAGTTGGAGATGGTCTTCAGAAGGTCGAACGTACCGAAGGCACTGATCGTGAGTTGATCCCAAAGCCGGTCATTGCCACCCGACCAGACGATCCAGTTGTTGCGGCCCTTCACCTCGTCCGGCGACAGGGTGACGCCACGATAGCCGCCATCCATCTCCCGAAAAAAATCCTCCTCCGCCGCAGGGAAGGATTCCGCATTGCGCCCGGCCAACAGTGCCTCGTCCTTCACCGTGCCGGGCTTGGGCTTCCCATCCCGCGCGGCGATCACGACAACGGCAACGACCACCACGGTGACGGCTGCCAACACCCCCAGAAGGATTCCCTTGCGCCTCGACATCCCCACCTCCACGATCAACGCGTGTATTTGTTGATATTATCACTGAAATCTAATCGGTAACGCAATAGTCATAATACCCGTTTAGGTGGTTTGATCCGGACATAGGCCGGGCGATTCTATGAGAAGGCACCCTTACCTGTTGATTGATAAAGGTTAATTACAAACTCCATATCGGTGCATAATGTTTCGGGCTGGCCCACGGTGCGGCGGGTTAGACCGGGCCGTGACGAACAACGATCACGCAAGAAATCCTCAGAAAATCTTGCCTTCCCTGACGAAGTCGCACTGGCTGGAAGCGCGACGCCAGACAAGCAGCAAGCTAGGCGGCCGCCGCTGGCTGCCCGCCAAGGCTAGCGAAGGGCTCAGCGTGACCGCTGCCGTCGACATGGTCTTGCCTGTTTTTGGATTCTCTCTTTTAGGTAGATATTCTATGCAACCTATACGTTGGTAATATTACTTTTGGTCCGAATTCGCCACAAGGTATTCAAATACGCCTTCCCCTGCATGCCGACCGGTTGCCAGGCAGGCTGTCAGCAGATAACCGCCGGTCGGCGCCTCCCAATCCAGCATCTCCCCGCAGGCAAACACGCCAGGCACCTGCCGCAGCATGAATCCCGGATCCAACGCCGCGAAGGGGATGCCGCCCGCCGATGAAATAGCCTCGGCAATCGGGCGGGGGGATAACAGCGGCAAAGCCAGCGCCTTGATGGCCGAGGCCAGCACCAACGGTTCGGAGGGCAAGGCGACACCCAGCACTTCGCGCAACAGGGCGATCTTGACGGCGGACAGACCGGCCGAGCGCTCCAGAAAAGCGGTCAGGCTGCGCCCACCCCGCCCTTCCGCCAGATCATGCGCCAGCCGTTCCTCCGTCCGGTTGGGAGCCAGATCAAGGACCAGCTCGGCACGTCCATCCCGCTCCAGCGCATCGCGCAGCCCGGAAGACAGAGCATAGACCGCGCTTCCTTCGATCCCGCTTTCGGTCACCACGAAATCACCCAGGACCGACCGTCCCTGATGCGAGAGCCGGACGGATTGCACCGGCGCTCCGGCGAACCGTGCCTGCATCACCGCGCTCCAGGCACAGTTGAAGCCGCAATTGGCCGGGCGGAAGGGAGAAACGGGCACGCCGCGCGCCTCCAGCCAGGGAATCCAGGCCGCATCGCTGCCCAGCTCCGGCCAGCTCGCCCCGCCCAGGGCCAGCAGCACCGCATCGAAGGCTACGGCCTTCTGCCCGTCCGGCGTGTCGAAACGCAGCCGCCCCTGATCGTCCCAACCCGTCCAGCGATGGCGGACATGCACGATCAGCCCGCGCTCCTTCAACCCGCGAATCCAGGCCCGCAGCAGGGGCGCGGCCTTCATTTCCTTCGGGAACACCCGGCGGGAGGAGCCGATGAAGGTTTCCACCCCCAGCCCATCCGCCCAATCGCGGATCGCCTGCGGCTCGAAAGCCCGTAGCGCCGGCTCCAGGCCCGGCCGCGCCGCGCCAAACCGCGTCAGGAATGGCTCCAGTGGCTCCGCATGGGTCAGGTTCAGCCCGCTTTTGCCCGCCATCAGGAATTTGCGGCCGAGGGAGGGTTTCGCTTCGAACAGCTCGAGCGAGAAATCCTGCCCAACCAAAACATCCGCTGCGGCAAGGCCGGCCGGCCCGCCGCCGATAATGGCTATACGGGGATACATCAATCGCCGGCCGCCGCCAGTCTCTCATCGGCTTTGCGGCGCGCATCCTGACGCCTGGCAAAGATCGAGGTGGCCAGCACACCCACCGCCACCACGCCGATCAGCACGGTGCAGACGGCGTTGATTTCCGGTGTCACGCCCAACCGCACGCTGGAATAGATCTTCATCGGCAGGGTCGTGGCGCCCGGCCCGGTGGTGAAGCTGGCAATCACCAGATCATCCAGCGACAGGGTGAAGGCCAACAGCCAGCCCGAAACGATGGCCGGCATGATCACCGGCAACGTCACGGTGAAGAACACCTTGGCCGGCGGGCAGCCCAAATCCATCGCCGCCTCTTCAATCGAGCGGTCGAAGCCGATCAGCCGCGACTGAATGACCACGGCGACATAGCACATGGTGAAGGTGACATGGGCCAGCGTCACCGTCCAGAAGCCGCGATCCACGCCCAGCGCGACGAACATCAACAGCAGTGACAGGCCGGTAATCACCTCCGGCATCACCAAGGGCGCGAAGACCATGCCGGAAAACAGCGTGCGTCCCCGGAAGGCGCCGAAGCGCACCAAGGTCAGCCCCGCCATCGTTCCCAATACGGTGGCGATGCTGGCCGAGGCGAAGGCGACCTTGGCGGTCACCCAGGCCGCATCCATCAGGCCCTGATTGTTCAGCATCTCCACATACCACATGGTGGAAAAGCCGGCCCAGACCGTCACCAGCCTGGATTCGTTGAAGCTGAAGATGATGAGCAGGATGATGGGCAGATAGAGGAAGGAAAAGCCCAGGATCAGGCTTGCACGGTTGAACCAGGTGAAATTCGTCATGGCCCGTTCCCCCTCAACCCGCGTTCTTGGCTTGCAGGCGTTGGAAATAGACAATCGGGATGACGAGGATACCCAAAAGGATCACCGCCACTGAACTGGCCAACGGCCAATCGCGATTGTTGAAGAACTCGGTCCACAAGGTCTTGCCGATCATCACGGTTTCCGACCCGCCCAAGAGATCGGGAATGACGAATTCACCCACCGCCGGAATGAAGACCAGGAAACAGCCCGCCACGATGCCCGGCAGCGACAGCGGAATGGTGATCACCCAGAAGGCCTTGAGCCTGGAACAGCCCAGATCGGCCGCCGCTTCCAGCAGGGTCAGGTCCATCTTTTCCAGATTGGCGTAGAGCGGCAGGATCATGAACGGCAGATAGGAATAGACGATGCCGATATAGACCGCCGTTTCGGTGTTGAGGATGTTGAGCGGCTCGTCAATCACCCCCATGGACATCAGCGCCAGATTGAGCAGCCCTTCCTTCTTCAGAATGCCGATCCAGGCATAGACCCGGATCAGGAAGGACGTCCAGAAGGGCAGGATCACCAGCATCAGCAGCGGCAGACGCCAGCCCGATGGCGCGCGCGCCATGCCATAGGCAATTGGGTAGCCGACCAGCAGCGCGACCAGGGTCGATATCCCAGCAATGCGCAGCGAATTCAGATAGGAATTGATATACAGCTGGTCTTCGAACAGGAAGGCGTAATTGTCGAAGTTCAGCTTCACGCTGGGACCCGCAGCGGTCCATTCAAACACCGGTGAATAGGGTGGAATGGCGATCACCGTCGTGGAAAAACTGATCTTCAACACGATCAGGAACGGCCCCAGGAAGAAGATCAGCAGCCAGAGATAGGGCACCAGGAAGACGGCCGCGCGGCCGGTCAGCCCGAACCGTTCCAGCACCCGCCAGCACAGCCGATAGGGCGCGAAGCCCATCATCCGGGCATGCATCCCGCCCAGCCCGCTTGCAATCTCGCGCCGGCCCGAGAAGAAACCGACCTTATCGCCGTTTCCGTCGCTCATCTCTTTCCCCTACCCGTCAGGCCGTTGCGCATCAGGCGTTGAGGACGACGCCGGCATCCGGACGCCAGCTCAGATAGACCCGATCCTCCCAGGTGATCGCCCGTTCAACCAGGCGGGCCTGGTTGGTCTGGGCCGCGCGGACGATTTTGCCGCTGTCGAGTTTCACATGGTAGATGGAGAGGTTGCCGATATAGCCTATATCCCAGACCTTGCCGGTCACGCAGTTCAGGCCGGCATCCGGCGACGGCAGATCCTTGGAAATCAGGAATTTCTCGGGCCGCACCGCGATCCAGACCGTGGTCCCGTCCGGCGCGTCCACAGCCGCCCCGCCGCGCAGCGTGGCCCCAGCTTCAGCCGATTCCACCGCCACCCCATCGGGATCGCGCGCGGCCAGCTTGCCTTCGAAAATATTGATCTCGCCCAGGAAGCTCGCGACATAGCGGGAGTTCGGATATTCGTAGATTTCCGAGGGTGTCGCGGTCTGAATCACCTTGCCATGGTCCATCACCGCGATGCGCGACGATACCGTCATCGCCTCTTCCTGGTCATGGGTGACGATGACGAAGGTCAGGCCGAGCGATTCCTGGATATTCATCAGCTCGAACTGGGTTTCCTGGCGCAGCTTCTTGTCCAGCGCGCCCAAAGGCTCATCCAGCAGCAGCATTTTGGGCCGCTTCACCACGGCACGGGCCAGCGCCACGCGCTGCTTCTGCCCGCCGGAAAGCTGGTGCGGCTTGCGCTTGGCGAAGCGGTCGAGCTGGACCATCGCCAGCACCTCGTCCACCCGCTTCTTGATCTGGGCCGAGGGCACCCGATCCTGCTTCAGACCGAAGGCAATGTTCTGCTCCACCGTCATATGGGGAAACAGCGCATAGGACTGGAACATCATGTTCACCGGTCGCTCGTGCGGTGGCACGCGCGACATGTCTTCCCCGTCCAGGAAAATCTGGCCGCTGGTCGGCGTTTCGAACCCCGCCAGCATGCGCAGCAGCGTGGTCTTGCCACAGCCCGACGGCCCCAGCAGCGAGAAAAACTCCCGCCGATAGATGTTCAGCGACACATCGTTGACCGCGATGAAATCCCCGAAGGTCTTGGTCACATTGCGGATTTCGATAAACGGCTTCTGCGCCGGATCCACCCAAGGCGCGAAAACCGGCTTTTTCCCCGTCGGTGCCTGCTGTCCCGTCATTCCCGGCCAACCCCCTGCCGACCCATAGGGTCCCAGCTCTGAAAATTTCCTACCGTAAAAAGGGGTGGGGCGGACCCGTTGCCGGACCCGCCCCGTTTTATCGCCCTTACTGGCCCGTCTTGATCTTGGTCCAGAGGCGGGTCAGCACCCGCTGTTCACGCGGCCCATAAGGCGTCTGGGTAAACAGCTTTTCCACCACTTCCGGCGTCGGATAGATGGCCGGATCGTCCAGCACGGCCTTGTCGAGATAGACCTGCGAGGCAAGATTGCCGTTGGCATACAGCACGTAATTGCTCGCCTTGGCGATCACTTCCGGGCGCATGATGTAGTTCATGAACTTATGCGCATTCGCCAGATTCGGCGCATCCTTCGGGATCGCCATCTGGTCGAACCACATCAGCGCGCCTTCCTTGGGAATGACATACTGAATGTTCACGCCGTTCTTGGCTTCCTGGGCCCGAGCCTGGGCCTGGAACATGTCGCCCGACCAGCCCAGCGCCACGCAGATATCGCCATTCGCCAGCGCATTGATGTATTCCGACGAATGGAATTTCTGCACGAAGGGACGGATCGGCATCAGCACACCTTCCGCCTTCTCGATCACCGCCGCATCCTTGGCGTCCGGATTCTCGCCGATATAATTCAGCGCGGTGGCGATCACCTCTTCCGCTGCATCCAGCATGAAAATGCCGCAGGAGGCGAGCTTTTCCGCATTCTTCGGGTCGAACAGCACGGCCCAGCTGTCCAGTTTCACATCCGGGCCGAGAGCGGCCTTCACCTTGTCGACATTCATGCCGATGCCGGTGGTGCCCCACATATAATTGATCGAATAGGCGTTGCCGGGATCGAGCTTCGCCGTGCGGGCTTCGATCTGCGGCCACATGAACTTGATGTTCGGCAGTTGCGACCGCTCCAGCTTCTGGAACACGCCTGCCTGAATCTGGCGTGACAGGAAAATGCCGGTCGGCACCACCAGATCATAGCCCGTGGAACCCGCCAGCAGCTTGGTTTCCAGAATGTCGTTGGAATCGAAAACGTCGTAGACGACCTTGATTCCGGTTTCCTTGGTGAAGTCCGCCAGGATCGATTCGTCGATATAGTCCGACCAGTTATAGATCCGCACTTCGCCTGCTGCGAGCGCGGTCTGGCCCATCGCCATCGCGGCGAGGCCGAAAGCCGCCGCAGTCAATGTCCGCTTAAGCATCGGTCCGAATTCTCCCTTCATCTCCCGGTTGGTGCTACGCCGCGTCTCGTCCCCCCGTTCCCGCCTGAAGGCGGATGATTGGTGCGGCGCATCATCCCGCTCATTGATACAGTCCTGCGGGTCGCTGTCAACGACCGCACGTAACCGGAGGACCAACAGGACTTACCAGTCCTTCACCTCCGCCCAGGTTGCGTCCAGGCATTCGCGCGCGATACCGATCAGGGTGTCGATTTCCGCCGTGGAGATGACAAGCGGCGGGGAGACGACCATGGTGTCGCCGCAGGCCCGCATGATGGCGTTGCGCCGGAAGAAATGATCGCGGCACAGCGTGCCCACCTTGCCCAGATCGCGGAAGCGCGTCCGCGTCGTTTTGTCCTTCACCAGCTCGATCGCGCCGATCAGCCCGCGCGAGCGCACCTGCCCCACGATCGGATGATCGGCCAGGCTTTCCAGGGCCTTGGCCAGATGCGGGCCGGTCACGGTCTTCGTGCGCTCGACCAGCTTCTCCTCCTGCAGAATTTCCAGATTCTTCAGCGCGACCGCACAGGCCACCGGATGGCCGGAATAGGTGTAGCCGTGGTAAAATTCCCCGCCCTTGTCCAGAATGACCTCGGCCATCCGATCGGACACGCCCAGGGCCGAAATCGGCTGATAGCCGGAAGACAACCCCTTCGCCATGGTGATCAGATCGGGTTGGACGCCGAAGCTCTGGCAGCCGAACCATTCCCCCGTGCGCCCAAAGCCGCAGATCACCTCGTCACAGGCCATCAGCACATCATATTGGCGACAGATGCGCTGGATTTCCGGCCAGTAGCTGTCCGGCGGGATCACGACACCCCCCGCGCCCTGGATCGGTTCGCCGATGAAGGCCGCCACATTATGCGGCCCCAGCTCCAGGATTTTCTTCTCCAGCTCCCGCGCGGCGGCAAGGCCGAATTCCTCCGGGCTCATCTCGCCGCCTTCGCCATACCAATAGGGTTGCTGGATATGGGCGATGCCGGGAATGGGCAGATCGCCCTGGCCATGCATGGCCTTCATGCCACCCAGCGACACGCCCGCCACGGTGGAGCCGTGATAGCCATTATGCCGCCCGATGATCCATTTCTTGTAGGGCTTGCCTTGGATCGACCAGAACCAGCGCACCAGCCGCAGCAGCGTATCGTTCGATTCCGAGCCGGAATTGCCGAAATAGACGCGGTTGATATTGCCCGGCATCACTTCCGCCAGCTTGGCCGACAGTTCCACCACCGGCGGCGTCGCAGTCTTGAAGAAGGCGTTGTAATAGGGCAGCTCCATCATCTGCTCATAGGCCACGCGCGCCAGCTCCTCGCGCCCATAGCCCACATTCACGCACCACAGCCCGGCCATGCCGTCCAGGATGCGCTGCCCGTCGGCATCGGTCAGCCAGCACCCGTCAGCTGCGGTGATGATGCGGGCGCCGCCTTCGGCATGAAAGCTCTTGTGATCGGTGAAGGGGTGCAGGTGATGGGCGGTATCCAGCGCATTCAGGCGCTTCTTGTCGTAATTGCGACGGATCGTGGTCATCGGGTCATGCTCCGAATTCGGCGGGGGCGGCGCAGGCGCGCCGCTCATAGAACAGGGATGGGTGGAAAGCGGCCCGCCCCGGCCTATGGCCGATAGCCGATCCGGGCGCAGAGAATCAGAAGCTCCGCCTTCATCGGGCGGCCCTGCAGCCTGTCATGGGTCAAAGCGATCCGGGTCATGATCACCCCATGCTACTAATACGCCCCTGCGAATGCAAAGGGGTGTGACGGCGCCAAATCGGTTAGGATGGTCGCAACGAACATCACGGGGCCGGGAAGCCCTGTTTGAAAGGGAGCGTCGAAACCAATGAACAAGATTGTCCTGCCCTTGGCCGTGACCCTGCTGTCGGTCGCCGCCATATCCACCCCGGCCGGGGCGTCCGACAAATACGGCCAGACCACGACGGTCGAAACGCTCGCCAAAAGCAGCACCAGTTGGGATGGCGCCACCCTGCCCGCCTATCCTGCCGGCCAGCCAGAGGTAACGCTGCTGCGCATCACCATTCCGGCCGGCCAGAAACTGCCCGTCCATACCCATCCGGTGATCAATGTCGGCCTGTTGCTGAAAGGCGAGCTGACCGTGCAGACCGAAGATGGCAAGACGCTGGTCCTGCGGGCGGGCGATCCCATCGTGGAAACGGTCAACACCTGGCATCATGGCCAGAATACCGGTACGGAACCGGCCGTGATCGTGGTCTTCTATGCCGGAACCCAGGGCCAGCCGATCACGCAGGCGCGCTAGGCGCGTACTTCCCACACGGTCGCATTGCCAAGGCCGGTATCTTCCATCAGCGAGGTGGTCCGGGCGGGGTAGCGCGCGATGGCTTCCAGCCCCTGGCGTTCCAGATAGGCGCGCACAGGATCGCCGATCAGCACCCGCCGGCCCGATGCGGCCAGCGACCGCGCCCAGGACTGCACCCGCCCCGCCATCTGCTGCTCGTAACAGACATCGCCGATCAGCACGATATCCCAGTCCCCCTGGCTGCCCAGATAGTCCTGCAGGCTGACGGTGAAGAACACATCATTGGCCAGCGCGTTCAGCGCCATGGCCGTGGCGGCCATCGGGTCGATATCGCTAGCCACCACATCGCCCGCCATCGCCTGGGCGCAGGCAATCGCTTCGATCCCCGAACCCGCCGCGAAACAGAGGATTTTCCGGCCGAAGAATTCCGCCTTGTGGTCCAGCACATAGCGCGCCAGCGCCTGCCCGCCCGCCCAGGCAAAGGCCCAATAGGGGGTGCCCAGGCCCATCGCCTCCAGCTCCTCCTCTCCCGCGCGCCACAGCGGCAAATCTTCCGCCGCCAGCCATAGCCGGACTTCCGGCACCAGAGCCGGGCTGATCAGCTTGGTATTGTCGCGGATGAAGGCCTGCGGATCGCCTTTCAATGCCATTTACAACAGCCCGCGCAGCGCGGCATCCGCGATCATGCCGGCCAGCAGCAGCAGGGCCGCATCGCGGTTGGAGCGGAATTTCCGCAGGCAATCGGCCGGGTCGTCAAAATCGATGCTCGCCACCTGCCAGACCGCATGGGCGGCAAAGGCCGCCAACCCGCTCCAGAAGGCCCAGCCCAGCCCGGCCAGCCAGCCGGCCAGCCCGATCAGCACCGCCGCCAGCAGGAAAAAGCCGGTGATGATTGGCCGCGACGCCGCGCCGAATTTCAGCGCGGTGGATTTCACCCCGATCAGTGCGTCATCTTCCTTGTCCTGATGTGCATAGATCGTGTCATAGGCCAGCGTCCAGGACAGCCCCGCCGCATAGAGCAGAACCGGCGGCCAACCCAGCGCGCCGGAAGCGGCAACCCAACCCAGAAGCGCGCCCCAGTTGAAGGTCAGGCCCAGCCAGGCCTGCGGCCAATAGGTGATGCGCTTCATGAAGGGATAGGGAAACACCAGCAGCAACGACGCCGCCCCCACCGCGACCGCCATCCAGTTGAATTGCAGCAGGATGACCAGACTGACCAGCATCAGCCCGGCCATAAACAGCCTGGCCTGACGGACGGTCACATCCCCCGCCGGAATCGGCCGGTCGGCCGTACGCGCCACCCGACCATCGAAATCACGGTCGGTGATATCGTTCCAGGTGCAACCCGCCCCACGCATCAGGATCGCCCCTAACCCGAACAGCAGGCCATACCACAACGCCGTCCAGCCGCCCGGACCCTGACCTGCCCCAACCGCCAGCATCAGCCCCCACCAACAGGGGACCAGCAGCAGCCAGGTCCCGATGGGGCGGTCAAGCCGCGCCAGGCGGCCATAGGGTTTCCATCGCTGGGGAAGCATGCGGTGCAGGATGGCTTCACGGCGAATGTCGCTTGCTGGGCTCTGTATCTCGATCATGAGGAAGGCATGCCTCAGCGCGCCCGCATGCGCAAGACCCTGTCATTAACCCTGCCGTCTGAACTTTACGCTCAACACCCATGCATATGTACGTTATAATTTTATTCGATCATAAATTAGGTGACCCCACTTTGGAGCTGGGCCTGTCTCGGTCCGGAGCCTTGAAAAAGGACCAGGTGGTCGTGCGGATATTTGCAGCCCGCAGCCTGAGAGAGCCGTTCCTAGCCATGCAGGAACGCCTATGGCGTCCAGCCAGGCTGGAAGCCGATCTGCAATTCGGTCCAGCCGCTGTTCTGCGGGAAAAAATCGAGGCAGGTGAACCGGCCGACATTATGGCTACGCCGGGCCGATCCCATCAGCAGAAGCTGTTCAAGGCGGGCCTTGCGGAAGCACCAACCCGATTTGCTGGCAATGAAATGGTGCTGCTCGTCTCACCGGAGAGGCTGGGCGGTTCGATGGACCCGTTCGAAGTGCTGTTGAACCCGATGCTGCATATCGGCATGGCAACCCCCGGCATCGATCCGTCCGGCGATTATGCCGAGGCGATCCTGAAGAAGCTGGAAACCATGTTGCCCAAGGAAGGACCAGGCGTGCGCGAACGCGTGCAAATCCTGATGGGTGGCCGGAACCCGCCCAAGCAACCCGCGGGCAGGAACATTCATGCCTGGCTGATCGAAACGGAAAAGGCCGACATCTTCCTGACCTACCGCTCGAACGCCATGGCGGCCAAGCGTGACCGCCACCACCTGCGCTACATCGCGCTGCCGCGCGAGCTGGCGCAGCCGACCTCCTGCCATCTCTGTCTACTGTCCAGCGCAAAGACGGATGCGCGCAAGATCGCCCGTTCCATCACCGGTGATGCCGGGCAGGCGATCTTCGAGGAATTCGGGTTCGAGACGGGCCCCGGTTGACCGTCACATATTCGGATAGCTCGGCCCTTCGCCCCCCTGCGGCACCACCCAGTTGATATTCTGGGTCGGATCCTTGATATCGCAGGTTTTGCAGTGCACGCAATTCTGGGCGTTGATCTGCAGGCGTGGATTGGATCCGTCCTCGTCACGCAGGATTTCATAGACGCCGGCCGGACAATAGCGCTGTTCGGGCGCGTCATATCGTTCCAGATTGATCGCCACTGGGACCGAGGCATCCTTCAGCGTCAGATGCGAAGGCTGGTCTTCCTCGTGATAGACATTGGCGAAGGCCACATTGGTCAGCCGGTCAAAGCTGATCACCCCATCGGGCTTGGGATAATCAATCGGCCTGGCCTTGTCCTTCGTCACCAGACTTTCATTGTCCTTGCCATGGTGATGCAGGGTCCAGGGTGCCCTGCCCCGGAACAGCACGGTGTCGATGGCGGAATAGAGGAAGCCGCCCAGGAACCCCCATTTGAAGCTCGGGCGGATGTTGCGGACGGTGTAAAGCTCGTCCCACAGCCAGCTCTGCTCCAGCTTTTCGCGGAAGGTGGTGACCTCGGCCGGGGCCTCGCCCTCGCCCGTCAGCGCCGCGAACAGGGCTTCAGCCGCCACCATGCCGGACTTCATGGCCAGATGGCTGCCCTTGATCTTCGGCACGTTCAGGAAGCCCGCCTCGCAGCCGACCATCAGCCCGCCGGGGAAGGTCAGCTTCGGAATGGATTGCAAACCGCCCTCGTTCAGGGCGCGCGCGCCATAGGCAATGCGACGCCCGCCTTCCAGGATGGGGCGGATATTCGGGTGCTGCTTGAAGCGTTGGAATTCCTGATAGGGCGACAGATAGGGATTGGCATAGTCCAACCCCACCACGAAGCCGATGGAGACCAGATTGTCCTTCAGATGGTACAGGAACGAACCGCCATAGACGTCCGATTTCAGCGGCCAGCCTGCGGTATGGATGATGCGGCCGGGCTCGGATTTCGCCGGATCGATCTCCCACAGCTCCTTCAGGCCGATGGCATAGGTCTGCGGCTCCACCCCATCGCGCAGTTGGAAGTGCTCCATCAACTGCTTGCCCAGATGGCCGCGGCAACCTTCGGCGAACACGGTCTGGCGGGCATGCAGTTCCATGCCGGGCTGCCAGTTCGGCCCACGCTCGCCCGCTTTGGTGATGCCCATATCGCCGGTCGCCACGCCCTTGACCGAGCCGTCGGCGTGGAACAGCACCTCGGCTGCGGCGAAGCCCGGATAGATCTCCACCCCCAGCCCTTCGGCTTGGGTCGCAAGCCAGCGGCAGACATTGCCCAGCGAGACGATGTAGTTGCCCGCGTTATGCATCTGCGGCGGGGTCGGCAGAGCGATCCTGTTGGCCCGGGTCAAAAACCAGAAGCTGTCCTTCAGGGCCGGCGTGTCCAGGGGCGCGCCAAGCGCAGCCCAATCCGGCAACAACTCGTTCAGGGCGCGCGGCTCGAACACCGCACCCGACAGAATATGCGCGCCGACCTCCGACCCTTTTTCGATGACGCAGACGGAAAGCGACCGCCCCGTTTCGGCCTCCAACTGCTTCAGGCGAATCGCCGTCGCCAACCCTGCCGGGCCGGCGCCAACCACCACCACGTCATATTCCATGGACTCCCGCTCGACGGAATCGCTCATCGTCTGCTCCCGCTGCCCCTTGCCGGCTTGCTTTGACTGTTGGCCCTGTCTAACACAGGCCATACACTGGATGGCAAGTGCGCGCCGGTTATCCCGGCCCAACCAGATCACAGGGTATTTGCGCGGCAATGGAAACAATGGAGCGGATGGAGGCTTTCGCAAGCCTGGACTGGCTGGTCGCGATGGGCGCCGAAGAGGCGATCGCGGAGGATGCGCTTGACCGCTATGCACTGTCCGCCGTGAAGCGCGCGGCCCCCGCCACGCCCCGGTCGGTTTCCCAGGCGCAGGCCGCCCCCACCCGGCCCCAGGCCGCGCCAGTTGCAGCCATGGTCGGGCTGGACGGGGCGGAGGCGGCGGCGAAGGCCAGGGCGGAGGCTGCCAAGGCCACCAGCCTGGAGGAACTGCGCGCGGCGCTGGAGCGTTTCGATGCGCTTTCCCTGACGCGGACGGCAACAAATCTCGTCTTCGGCGATGGCAACCCGAACGCCGGAATCCTGGTGCTTGGTGAAGCGCCGGGAGCGGAAGAAGATCGCATCGGCAAGCCCTTTGTCGGGCCGTCCGGCCTGTTGTGGGACCGGATGCTGGGGGCAATAGGGCTCGACCGACGCCATTATTTCATCTCGAATATGATATATTGGCGTCCGCCGGGAAACCGCACGCCGACCGACCTGGAAATCGCTGCATGCATGCCGTTTGCGCTGCGGATGATCGAGTTGATCCAGCCGCGCATCCTGGTGCTTCTCGGACGCAGCGCGGCAGGGTCCATGCTAGAGGTCACCGAATCGATGAGCAAGCTGCGCGGACGCTGGCGTCCGTTCCAGCGGATAGCGCTCGACCCCACCCCTATGGTGCTTCCGACCTATCACCCCGCCTATCTGTTGCGCACCCCCCTACATAAAAAATATGCCTGGAGGGACGTATTGAGTCTCAAATCGCGTCTGACGGAGCTTGATCTGCTGCCGTCCGATCCGAGTGCGATGCGGTAACGGATTGATTCCGAAAAGGCATTTTTCAGCCTGTCGAGAAGCGTTGCGGAGCCCTCCAGAATGGGTTATGCGAGTCCGGTTCGTTGAGGAGAGAAATCAGAATTCGGGTGCGATTTTTCGGTCGGGGGAGAGCGACTGAATCATCAAAATCATCCGTTACTGGGACGCATGACAAGATACACACTGCGACAGGCTGCGGCGGCTCTAGCCGTCGCCGCCGGGATTGGCGTGTGGCCCGCTTATGGCCAGACACCTATCCCGACGACGACCGAAACCGCGTCCTTGACGCCCTTGGATACGGGGCGCAAGGCGAGAGAGGCCTTGCCCGCCGCGCTGTCGGCCGGCGACGCCGCCCTCTATTCGGAGATTTTCTCGCTGCAGGACAGTGGCGCGATAGACCGGGCCGATGCGTTGATCCGCAAGCTCAAGGATCGGTCGCTGATGGGCCATGTCCTCTATCAGCGTTACCTGCATCCTACAGCCTATCGGTCCAGCTATACGGAGTTGAAGGCCTGGCTTTCCGACTATTCGGATCTGCCCGGTGCGCAGCGCGTCTATGATCTGGCGCTGAAGCGCAAGCCCTCCGGCGCCTCGGCACCGCAACGTCCCTCCGCTCCGGATGTGCCGGATGATCTGCTTGTTGCGGACGATGTGGAACAGGCAACCACCGCTTCGATGCATGCGCCACGGCCGAAAGGCCCGAACGCCAGAGCGATCCTGGATCATCAGCGCCGCGTACGCTCCCTGGTCCGTTCCGGCAATGTGACCGCTGCTTTCGAACATGTTTCCGCCTCGTCGGTGGAACGTCTGTTCGATACGGTCAGCTATGACCAGAGCATGGCTGACATTGCGCGCGGCTATTACCTGCACAATATGGATGCCGAAGCGTTCGAGACGGCCACCAAGGCCGCGCATCGTTCCGGTGCCGTCGTGCCGATCGCCCATTGGTGGGCAGGCCTCGCTGCCTGGCGCATGAAACGGTATGATCGGGCAGCCGAGCATTTCGAAGCGTTGGCGAATAACGAACAGGCAATCGATTGGTCTCGCGCTGCCGGGGGCTTCTGGGCCGCGCGTTCCTACCTGGTCGGTGGGCGTCCCCAGCGCGTGAACGAGATGCTGCGTCTGGCCTCCGTCCATCCGCGCACCTTCTATGGGCTGCTGGCGACCCGGGCCCTGGGGCTGAACCCGAACTTTGACTGGGACACGGTCGAACGCGTCGGCTTCGAACGCGACCTCCTGCTGCGTCTGCCGGGCACCAAACGTGCGCTTGGCCTGCTGCAGGCGGGCGAGACCCTGCGTGCAGAACAGGAATTGCGGCGTTTTTCGCAGGTCGATTCGGTGCCGTTGGCCCGGGTAATCCTGTCGCTTGCCGACAAGGCCGGCATGGCGGAAGTGTCCTTCCGTATCGGCAGCCAGCTGGAGCGCAGGCTGGGCCAGCGTTTTGACTCCGCCCTGTTCCCCCTGCCCGCCTGGGCACCGGAATCGGGTTTCAAGATTGACCGTGCCCTGGTCTACGCCTTCATCCGGCAGGAAAGCCAGTTCCGTCCGGATGCGGTCAGCCATGCAGGCGCGCGCGGACTGATGCAGCTGATGCCGGCTACGGCCCGTTTCATGGCCGATGGCAGGCTGGACCGGGAAGAGCTGTTTGAACCGGCGGTCAATCTGGACCTTGGCCAGCGCTATATTGACCATCTGATTGATGATCCGGTGATCGGCGGCAATCTGTTTTTCGTCGCCGCCGCCTATAATGGCGGACCGGGCAATCTGCAGAAATGGATGCGCCGGGCGGAATATGCCGACGATCCGCTGCTGTTCATCGAAAGCATTCCGTCGCAGGAAACGCGTATTTTCGTTGAGCGGGTGCTGACGAATTACTGGGTCTACCGCATCCGCCTGGGTCAGACGACCCCGTCACTGGAAGGCGTGCTACGGGGCGAATGGCCGGTTTATAGCGAGCAGGATGCCTTCTCGCCGGGGGAAGCCATGGTGATGTCGCGTCCCGCCACGACACTGGATCCGCTTTTCGCCGAACAGGAACGGTAATTCCGGCCGGGCTTTGGAGGGGTCCGTTCAGCGGCGCCCCTCGCCCTGCCTGCCCTGGTTACAACGATACGGGTTCCGCGAAGCCCGCTCCCGCGCTGGCTTGCGCCGCCCTGCGGGTCGCATTTTTTCTTCTGTTCTACTGTCCGGGAGTTGCCGTCGGCCCGTCCGGAAATCCGAAGGGAAGCGGGTTTTGTCCGCATTCATGCATTGGCGCTTGGGTTCCGGCGCCCACTATCAGGCGTCAGGAATGGAAACCCCAAAAGGGCGGCTCCCTTTTCAAGCCTCCGCGACAGGGATGAACCGCTTGCCACCAAGTCCGCGTAGTGCCTGATCGGCCCGGAACACCTGCATTTACGAACAGGGGTTTGTAGGGCCATGAGTCGAAACAATGGCCCATGCCCCATAACCATCTCTTGCTACGACGCGACAATCGCTGCGCAGGCCTGACCGACAGCGGGCAACCTCATCGCGCCAACAAAATGCGCGCCCGTCCGTGAAGACCGGCGCGACGCTGCCAAGGATGTCACGAAGGCTGGTTCGACAGCCTGATCCAGGCGATGGAATAGGCCGTGGTCATCACGGCATAGCCTGCAAAGGACACGGCGCCCGCCACCAGATTGACCAGGAAGGCCCCGGTCACGCTTTCGGCCGCGCCAAAACCTGCAAGGATAGCCGCCAACGGGCTGGTAATCAGCAGCCCGCCAAGATTGGTCACCGCTGTCGGGATAACCGTCATGCCCATCAGCTGGAAGGTCCCCCCTTTGCCGATGGTCCAGGCATGTCCGAAACTTGCGTCCTGATCCACGGCCGTCGCCGGCAAGGCCAGAAACAGGCGGCCAATCATGGTCAGCCCGACCGCAAAGGATACCGCCACCGCCAGAATCTGATTGCCAAGGATCCCGGCGAGCACCGCCCCAGGTGCAATGGAGAAAGCCAGCGCAATCACCATGATGCCAATCAGACGCAGCAGATACCGCAGCTTGCGCGGCTCCCATTGCACGGCATGCAGCACCGTCGGCTTTTCGCCCGGAACCAGATAGCGCCGATGCCAGGCCACCGCAAACAGCGCGACCAACACCAGTTGGGCGAAAGCGAAGGCGACAACATGGAAGATCACGGCACTCGCCATCATCGGCGTCACCACCTCATCGCCTGCGCCTTCCATCGGCATCGCGAAGATCACCGGCCCCAGGATCAGGTTCATCACCGCGGCAAAGATCGACAGGGCCAGTACGGGCAGGGCTGCCAGGGCAAACAGATCGCGCCGTCCGTCCCAGACATCGCGGACCGCCTCGGCCAGGATCTCGGCCAGTACAAGTTTCGGGTTCACGTCCCCTCCTTCCGCGGCGGCATCCCGCCTCTTGCCCCAAATTCCAGAACATCCGCGCCCAGCGCATCGGCCAGCCTGTGGGCGGCACTGCCGGGCTTCAGGGCGCGGGGCTGGCTTTCATGCGGCGCCCAGCCATGCACATACAGGATTTGGAACGAGGCGGGAATGCGCCCATCAGCCCCTGCAAACATTTCCGAATACAACTCAGCCGCGCGCAACAGCACGGCCCGACGCAGCGGCGTTCGGCTGCGCTCCAGCAGTACGCTGGTTTCTCCCATCGCCTTCAGATCCGCGAACAGGGCAAAAGCATCGGCATAGGTGACCGTGATCCGGTCGGAATCGACCACCGGCAAGGCGAAGCCCGCGCGCTGCAGCAGGCCGCCCATATCGCGCAGATCCGCGAAGGGAGAAATGCGCGGCGCGGCTCCACCGGTCACCTCGGCCTCCGCCCGCAGCAAGACGTCGCGCAGTTCCACCAGCGTCTCGCCACCGAACATCGCCGCCAGCAGCAGCCCGTTCGGACGTAGCGCCTGCCTGGCCTGAATCAGGCTGCCCGGCAGATCATTCACCCAATGCAGCGCCAGATTGGACAGAACCAGATCGACGGAACCATCGGCCAACGGCAGGCGCTCCTCGTCCGCCACGAAGATGGACTCGCCCCGGCCATGCGCCTGACGCGCCATTGCTTCCGACAAATCCATACCGACCAGGCGTTCGATCCCACCCTTACCCTGGACGAATTCCGCCAGTACCCCGCGTCGGCAGCCAAGTTCGAGCGCGATGGGGAAGGTTTCGCGGATGTCGAGCAGCCGGTCGGCCAAGCGATCAGCCACCTCCCGAAACAGGAAATCGGCGCCGCCATCGCCCGCAAGGGCGGCGCGGTCGCGACGGCGGCGCAGAAGCGCCCGGTCAAATACGGTCATTGTCGTCTGCATGGCGCCGATATAGGGGGTCTGGCCCCAACGCGGCAAGGCTGGTGCAGGCCCCGCACAGGAACTATTCTGTTTTCTAGCAAGGATGGGGATGTTTCAGGCATGGCAGGGGCGCTTTTATTGGGATGGAAACGCACGGCCCGCGCCGCGCTGGACCTCCTGCTGCCTCCCGCCTGCCTGAGTTGCGGCGAGCCGGTATCCGATCCCCAGGCGCTCTGCCCCGCCTGTTTCGGCAAGACGGATTTCCTGGGCGAGCCCTGCTGCGTACAATGTGGACACCCCTTCGAACTGGCGGGCAGCGGTGATCGGTGCGCCAGCTGCCTCGCCTCCCCTCCCAGCTTTGATCAGGCGCGCGCCGTGTTCGCCTATACGGCCGAGAGCCGGCATCTGGTGCTGAACCTGAAACATCGTGACCGCCTGGAAGCCGTGCCAGCCTTCGCGGGTTGGCTGATGCGCATCGGCCAGCCCATCCTGGCGGAAGCCGATTGGATCGTACCCGTGCCGCTCGCACGATCACGCCTGTTCGCGCGGCGCTACAATCAGGCGGCGGAGCTGGCGCGCGCCCTGTCGCGCCTGTCGGGCATACCGGCCGGGGTCGATATGCTGCTTCGGCAGCGCGCGACGGAAACGCAGGGGCGCAAATCCCGCCTGGCCCGTCGGCGCAATGTACGCGGGGCCTTTGCGGTTCATCCGCGTTGGGCCAACAAGCTGGAGGGCGCGCGTATCGTGCTGGTGGATGATGTGCTGACCACGGGCGCCACCGTCGGCGAATGTGCCCGGGTTCTGAAGCGCGGCGGCGCGGCCGAGGTTTCCGTCCTCAGCCTGGCCCGCGTCGTCCTGGCCGGCCAGGGTGACGGCTGACCGCATGGCTTCGCTTTGCATCAGCGGCACGGCAGCATGTCCGCAACCGGGCTGGCGGCTTGCCTACCCCGGTTCTATATCGCATGGTGCGGGTGCAGTCCGGCTCGTGGAGTGAATGTGACATTCGGTACCGGTTGGATGCTGGCTTGCCGGCCGAATGTGGAAAACAAGCCACTAGAGGATCATGGGGCAGACATGGCGAAAGTGGAAATCTATACCCGACCGATGTGCGGCTTCTGCGCGAAGGCCAAGAAGCTGCTGGATTCCAAGGGCGTCACCTACCAGGAATACGACATCTGGGAAGAGGATGGCCGTCAGAAGGAAATGCAGGCCCGCGTGCCCGGCGCGCGCACCGTGCCGCAAATCCTGATCGACGACAAAGCCATCGGCGGCTGCGACGATCTGCATGCGCTGGATGCGCGCGGCGGCCTGAACCCGTTGCTGGGCCTGCCTGCATGACGTCCCTGTCGCCATCGGACCGTCTGCGCGCCGCCTGCGTGCAGATGACCTCCACCACCGACCCCCTGCGCAATATTGCCCTTGCCAGCGAGCGGGTGCGTGCGGCCGCGGCTGACGGGGCGGAACTGGTGATGCTGCCGGAGGTGACCAACCTTATGCAGATCAAGCGGGCGGAAGCGTTCAAGGTCGTGAAGACCGAGGGGGAAGACCCCTCCCTCGCCGCTTTCCGCGCCTTGGCGGCGGAGCTTGGCATCTGGCTGCATGTGGGCTCGCTCGCCATCAAGCTCGTGGAGGAGGAACGCTTCGCCAATCGCGGTTTCCTGATCGGGCCGGACGGGCTGGTCCGGGCGCGCTATGATAAGATCCATATGTTCGATGTCGATCTGACCGGCGGAGAAAGCTATCGCGAAAGCAATGGCTATCGGCCGGGCGACCGGGCGGTTCTGGTCGACACGCCCTGGGGCGGCTATGGCATGGCGATCTGCTACGATGTGCGCTTTCCCCATCTATTCCGTAGACTTGCCAAGGCCGGTGCGCGAATTCTGACCATTCCGGCGGCCTTCACCGCGAAGACCGGCATGGCGCATTGGCATGTGCTGCTGCGCGCCCGCGCCATCGAGAATGGCTGCTTCCTGCTGGCGGCCGCCCAGTGCGGCACGCATGAGGATGGACGCCAGACCTATGGCCATGCCCTGATCATTTCCCCCTGGGGCGAGGTGATCGCCGATGGCGGAGAGAGGCCAGGCCATGTCATCGCCGATCTGGATCTGTCGCAGGTGGAAAAGACGCGCGCCATGGTGCCCAGCCTCGCCAATGAACGCGGTTTCGCCCCGCCCATGCTGACAGGGCTGGCCGAAGCCGGGGAGTAAGGCGCGATGACGTCACGCGACAGCGAAGAACTGAGGGTGCTGCATCGCAGCCCGGAAGCCCGTCATCAGGCGATTCTGGCGGAAGCGGCGCGGCTTGGAATCGACGAGGACTTCATCGCCACCCTGGTTGACCGCTTCTATGATCGCATCCGGGCGGATACCCTATTGGGCCCCGTCTTCAACCGGGCCATCGGCGATGGCTGGGGTCCACATCTGGCCAGGATGAAGGATTTCTGGGCCTCCGTCGCCATGGATGCCGGGCGCTATGACGGCAGGCCCGTCCCGGCCCATCTGAAGGTGGATGGCATCGAACAGGCCCATTTCGCCCATTGGCTGGGCCTGTTCCGCCAGACGCTGGAGGAGTTGACCACCAACCCCGCCACCGTCGCCTATTTTCTGTCCCGGGCGGAACGCATCGCCCAAAGCCTGCAATGGGCCATCTTCGGCCTGCCCCTGACCAGTCACCGCGCCGGCTGACGGCTGGGCGGATGCCCCCGGCGGGTCAGAACGGCAGAAAGCCCGTTCAGGCGCTTCCCGCAATGGGACGATCACGGCGGAAACCCCCGGGGCTTGCGCCAAAGCGTGCCCGAAATGCCCGACTGAACTGGGACGGGTCGCGAAAGCCCCAGCGCCAGCCGATTTCCGAAATCCGGCAGGCATCCATGGCCGGATTTCCAAGATCCGCGTGACAACCGTTCAGTCGTTGTTCCTGAACCCAGGCGGATGCGCTGTGGCCCGTGCGCAGGAACAGCATGTGCAAATAGCGCAGGGAAATGCGATTTGCCCTCGCCGCATCGGCCAGACGCAAATCCTCATCGCGCAGATGCTCCAGAAGATAGGCCTGAACATTACGCAGATATTGATCCGACAATGCCCCGGCGGATGCTGTTGTCGGGGAGAGGATCGGGGCCATCAATTCCAGAATGGCGCGCCGCACCGCCAGGGACTGAGCCGGGCCAAATCCCTGCATCTGGGTGCGTAGCAAAGCCAACTGTCCATGCAGCAAGGCCCCAACGCCACGCCGCGCGTCAATCAGACCAGGACGTATGATAGCCCCATTCGGCAGACGTTCGCGCATCATCTCCAACGGCAACATAAGGGTTACCTTGTGCAACTCCTCTGTAACCTCGAACTCCATCTCCCGATCACTGCGCCACACCAAGGCGTCTCCCGCCTGGACAGCCAGGGTTTCGTCCCCTGCCCGAAAGCGCTCCCGTCCGGACAGCACGATTTGCAGTCCCAAATATGGTTCCGCGTCCTGCCGCAACTGGCGGGAACCACGCGTGCCGGTGCATGGGCTGCAAACACATTCAATCAGCCCCGCTCCCGCCAAATCAAACCGGCGCAGCCTCGCGGAAAAATCCTCAGGCACACGCTTTGGCAAGGTCCAGGCACGATAGCTGGCGCAAAGCGCATCCACCCAGGCATCGGAACGATCCCGGACTGCCGCATCGTCAGATGACCACCAGCCGGACCCGCTGTCCGCCGTAAGCATCCCATCCTCCCTGTGCTGGAACGGTTGCTCGCCCAACCTGCAGTCAGGCGGCCATCTTCTTATTTCTCCGCATTCAGAAGCATCCTATCGGCCGCAGGCTCCTTTGACGAGGATATCGAGCGTCAGCGGCGTCACACTCAGCCCTCCTTTCCGGCTTCGTCAGCCAATCCGCCGATCAAGCGCGCGATCCCGTCCGAAGACAGTATCTCAATCCAATAGCCGTCCGGATCGCGGATAAAGGCCAGCCCTTTCATCCGCCCCTCATCCGGTCGCTTCACGAATGACACACCCAATCGTTCAAACCGGGCGCAGGCGTCGTAAACATCCGGCACGGTGATACCAATGTGACCAAATCCACGCGGCTCGGAATTGCCGTTATGATAGCCAGGAAAATCCGGATTGCTTTCGCTGCCCCAGTTATGGGTCAGTTCAAGCAATCCGCGTTGGCGGAAGACATATGCGATGCCGTCCGTCCCGTCCCCTTGGGGCCGTTCGCCCTGCAAATCCGCGCCGTAGCCCATGAAATACAGAGAAAACCGCATCTCGGGGAAGTCGTAGCGATCAAGCAGGGTCATGCCCAGCACATCGCGATAGAACGGAATCGATTGTTCCGGGTCACGAATGCGCAACATGGTCTGGTTCAAAAAGTATCGTCCCACCGGTGCATCTTCCGATTGGATCGTCATCCGCCCATCCTTTTCGACACCGTCTTCCCGCATTCCAGGCCTCCATTCAGGCAACGGCGCCACCCTGCCGGACAGGTTGGTCCGGCAGGGTGACCACCCCTACCCCCCGAAAGGCGTGAAGGTTTGCACCGCGATCTTTCCATCCCGAATATACAGAGTATCGGTCGCCATCGGAACCGCCGGGGGCGCGGCCCAGACCAGATAGGCGATGGCACCATCCACGCTTTGTGTCCTGATGGTGAATGCCTGCCAAAACTCCGGTGTCGCACCGGCCAGGAAAGCCTGGAAGAACCCCCTGATCTCCGCCAGGCCACGATAGGCCCTATCCGGCGTAACCAGTACGGAGGCTTCCGTATAGTCCATCAGAACGGCATCGATCCCTTGCGCAAAAGCGCCCAGATGGTGATCGAAGACCGCTTTTGGTTCGGTGGCGTCCTGCGCCAGGGCAGGCGTTGCCACAGCTGTGCCTGCTATTACCCCCATGACAGCACCTGCAACCAGGAGCCGAACAACGTGTGCGCTGCATTCCAGCATGTCATACCCTCATTCCGCCGCATCGCGACCCTGACCGGCCAGGAAAGCGTTCCAGGCTCCCTGGGCCTCCTCCCATCCGACGACCGCTATCGGCGCGCCTTCCGGCGTCACGAAGACAAGCGGCCCCAGGAAGGTCATGTAGAACTCGCTGGGAACAGGAAAGGACGTCTTGTCGTGACGGGCATTAGCCGATTCATAGCCATAGCCTGGCGCAACGGCGGTATCCCCACCGGCCTGCTTGCCTCCACGGACATCCATTTTCCCTTTGGTCAGAAAATATTCGCCTGGGCCGATATGAATATGCGCCGCGAAGGACGAGCCCGCCGGACAGTCAAAGATGGCGGTCCAGGCACCCATTTCCGGCGAAGCATGTAGAAACTTCCAGCGGATGCCACCAGCGGAAAAGGCCTCGGGAAACGGTGCCCATGGCATGGCGTCGATCTGGGCATATTCCTCTTTGACCTTGGCTTTGGTCACGATCTCCATCATCTCTTGATCCTTCCCTATCGTAGCTTTTTGCTTATGGCCGAAGCGGTCCGCTCGGCCCGAAAACCGTACCCCGATAGGGCCACGACTGCCTTGCGTCAGAGCGAAGAATGTTTTGACGCCGAGCGCATATTCGCCAACCCACCGATTTGCGCTATGCAGCCCTGCTGCACCTTGGCACAGTGCGCCCTGGGAGCCGGGCGTAGTCAGAGGTCAAAGCGTATATGTCGGTTGAAGCCGGTCTAGAAACGGGGCGGCGCAGGACTTTCCTGATGCAGACCAGCATCGGCATGCTGGTCGGGATGCTGGTCATCGGGCTTTCCGCCCTGCTGTTGTTCCTGGAATACCGGGAAGGGCGCACCCTTGCCCTGGCCTATGCCGAGGCGCGATTTGCCCAAGCCTCGCTCGCCGCGCGGGACAATCTGCGCACGGTATTGGGGCCGACGGGCCAAGTCCTGCATAGCCTGATCGATGCGGTCGATGCCGATCCCGGTCATTTCGCCGATAGTGACGGTCAGGCCCAATCCCTGCTGGCATCCATCCGTCGCAGCGCCCATATCGCGCGGCTGCTGAGTGTCGATCCGCAGGGCAATTTCTGGATGGCCGAAGCGTTGCAGGAAAATTCCGCCGACGTCCCGGCCGAAGCCCGCTTCGCCCTGCATATTCGCCGCATGGGTATCGTGGGACCTGTCGAAAGCCGGCAGTATTTTGATGCCAATCTGGCACCGCTTGGCCCTCCCGCACCGCTGGTGACCGAGATCGATTTTCTGGACGAAGCTTGGTTCGAAGCCGCGATCGCCGCCCAGGGGCTGGTTCCGGGCGACCCGGAACCCGTTCCCGATGGCAATGGCATCGCCGCGGTTCTGGCGCTGTATAGTGCCAATCAGGACCGCGTGCTGGCTGCCTATGTCACGGTACAGGATCTGGACGAGGCTCTGGCGGAACACCGGCTGACCCCCGGCACGCTGCACGTCCTGCTAGGTCCGCGTGACGAGGTGATCGCCGCAAGCGATACCAGTATACCGCTGGGCGCCCCACTTCGGGACGCCCGCAATCCCGTCCTGCGTGCGGCAGCGGACATCGAAGGCCCGGCCCATGAGATCGCCACGTCGGACGGTGTCTGGCTTGGTTGGGTCTTTCCCGTCGCCACCCCCTTCAGCCAACCGGTCCGTCTGGCGGTCTTGTCGCCGGAAAGCGAAGTCCTGGCCGATGTAATGCAGCAGTTCTACCGCAACCTGGCGATCTCCGCCGCGGTGGCGCTGCTTGGATTGGTCCTTGCGGCGATGATCAGCCGATCCATTGCCCGTCCCATCCGCAGCCTGACGATATCCGCCGCCAAGCTGGAGAGGCTCGACTTTTCCGCTGACTTCCGGGTGAAGACCCGCATCGCGGAGGTGGAACGGCTGGCGAGCACGCTGCGCGTTTCCGAGACCGCATTGGCCGGTTTCGCCCGCTATGTGCCGGGCGAACTGGTCCGACGCATCGTCTCCGGCCAGATCAAGCCGGAGCTGGGCGGGGAACGGCGGGAAGTCACCCTGTTGTTTTCCGACATTGCGGGCTTCACCACCGTCAGCGAGACCTTGGACCCGGAAGCCCTGACCCGTGCCCTGACGGATTATCTGTCCCGGATCGGCGCGGTGCTGAGCGAAGGCGGGGCCACGATCGACAAATATATCGGCGACGCCATCATGGCCTTCTGGAACGCCCCGGCCGCGCAGCCTGACCAGGCCCGGATGGCCTGCCTGGCCGCACTGAAAGCCGATGCCGCGAGCCGCGCCCTGGAGATGGAGGCGAAGGAACGGGACCTGCCGGTCTTCCCGACCCGCTTCGGCCTGCACAAGGGCGAAGCCGTGATCGGCAATATCGGTTCGGTCGACCGCATGAATTATACGGCGCTGGGCTCGGCGGTGAACATCGCTTCGCGCATCGAAGGGCTGAACAAATATTTCGGAACGAGCCTGCTGATTTCCGAAGCGGTCCGCGAAGCCGCGGGAGCGGGCTTCATCACGCGGCCAGCCGGCTTGGTCGTCGCGAAAGGTGCAGCTGCCCCGGTGCTGCTGCATGCCCTGATGGGCACGGATGGCATTGATCCGGCCACCGATCTGCCGGCAGAGAAAATCCGCATGGCCCAGGCCTGGGGCGCCCCATTCGATGCCTATCAGGCCGGCATGTGGGGGACAGCCGTGGAGGAACTTGAGCACTTCCTGGCCGAATACGGTCCCGACCCGCTTGGTGAAACTGCCCTTACGCGCGCCCGCACATGGCGTCTGGCCCCACCGCGCGACTGGGACGGCATTGAGCGCATGACGGAAAAGTAAGAACCTACGTCTGTAAAAGGCAGGCGCGTTTCCGCACCTGCCATGCCCGGCAGACGGCGCGCTACGGGATCGGCGAAAGATGGAACGGCATGAAAACGACCCTACGGATACGTAAGCATACCATCCGGTTGCAAACCAGCATCGGTGCCCTGGTGGTGCTGCTGGTGGCCGGCCTGTCGGGCCTGTTGCTATACCTGGAATACCGAGAAGGCCGCGCCATTGCGGTGGAATATGCCAAAGCCCGCTTCTTGCAGGCCGGCTTGATGACCCGCGATCAGCTGCGCCTTGTGCTGGCCCCGACACGCCAATTGCTGCAGGGCATCGCCTTGAACATGGAAAGCACAGTGTCGGAATCGGGGACCGGCCAGGCCATGCACCGAACCCTTCTGACCGCACTGGCGCATAACCCGCAGGTCAGCCGCCTTGTGCTGGCCGCTCGGGATGACGGCTTCATCCTGGCCGAAAACCTGACCCCAGGGGACGCAGCCTATCCCGCCCAGGCGCGCTTCGCCCTGCATACCCGTCGGATCGGCCTGCTTGGTCCGCTGGAGAACCGCCAGTTCTTTGATGGGGATGCTGAGCCGCTCGGCTCGCCAGAACCGAGTGAAAGCGAATGGCACTTCCAGCAGGAGGACTGGTTCCGCGCCGCCGTCGACAGCGGCGGGCTGGTCGCAGGCAATCCGGAACCCATTCCGGATGCCAGTGGGCTGGCTTCGGTCATTGCCTGGCCCGATCCCAGCGGGTTCCATGTGCTAGCCGCCTACATTACGGTGCAGGATCTGGACGATACTCTGGCGGCACACCGCCTAACGCCGGGAACCCTGCATGTCCTGGCCAATTCGCGCGGCACCGTGCTGGCATCCAGCGTCGAGACGATCCGGCCGGGAACCGTGGCCGCGCAGGCAACGACGCGGCCACTTCTTGCCATTGCAGATCTTCTGGTTGCCCAGCGCCTGCCGGAATCGGAGGTGATGCTGGACGTGGAAGGCGAAACCTGGCTGGCCTGGGTCTTTCCCGTAACCACCCCGTTCAGTTCGCCTGTCCGTCTGGCCGTCCTGACCCCGGAAGAGGAGGTTCTGGAGGATGTGCTGGCAAGGCTGCAGCGCAACATCGCCCTGTCCCTCGCGGCAAGCCTGCTTGGCCTGTTGCTGGCTGTCTATGTAGGCCGTGCCATCTCCAGCCCCATCCAACGCCTGACACGCGAAGCGGCAAGGCTGGAGAAACTGGATATGGCTGCGGACTTCCATCTCCACAGCCGGATTACCGAGGTGCAGCACCTGTCCAGCACCCTGCGCCTGTCCGCCGCCGCGCTGACGGGCTTCGCGCGCTATGTGCCCGATGCGCTGGTCCGACGCATCGTCTCCGGCGAGATCAAGCCGGAGTTGGGCGGAGAGCGGCGCCAGGTAACCCTGTTCTTCTCCGATATCGAAGGCTTCACCACCGTCAGCGAACCCTTGGAGCCAGAAGCGGTAACGCAGGCCCTGACGGAATATCTGTCGCGCATCGGCACCGTGCTCAGCGACGGCGGGGCCACGATCGACAAATATATGGGCGATGCGGTGATGGCGTTCTGGAACGCACCGAGCGAACAGCCCGACCATGCCAGGCTGGCCTGCCTTGCCGCGCTGAAGGCCGAGGCGGCAAGCCGAGCCCTGGAAGGCGAAGCTGCTGCGCGCGGCCTGCCGGTCTTCCCGACCCGCTTTGGCCTGCATCTGGGCGAGGCTGTGATCGGCAATATCGGCTCCGCCGACCGCATGAGCTACACCGCGCTCGGCTCTGCGGTGAACATCGCTTCGCGCATTGAGGGGCTGAACAAATATTTCGGCACCAGCCTGCTGATCTCCGAGCAGTTGCGTCAGGCCGCCGGGGCGGGTTTCGTGACGCGCCCTGCCGGGCTGGTCATTGTCAAGGGCGCGGCGGCCCCCGTGCTGGTACATGCCCTGATGGGAACCGACGGGATTGAGGCCGCCACCGATCTGCCGCCGGAACGCATTGCCATGGCGAAGGCCTGGCAGGCACCCTTCGATGCCTATCAGACCGGTAATTGGGATCTGGCCGTGCAGCGGATCGAATCCTATCTCGCCGGCCATGGCCCGGACACACTTGCCCTAACCACGCTGGACCACGCCATCGCTCACCGCAATACCCCGCCCGCCGAGTGGGACGGGGTGGAACGCATGACGGAGAAATAGGATGGTCAGCTCTGCCCGGGCGTTCGGGGAACCGGAAGCCCGGGGTCCTTTTTCAGCCTGCGTTCACGCAGCGCGATATAGGTCGCCGACAGGAAGATCACCGCCCCGCCAGCCCAGGTGAAGGCGTCCGGCAATTCGCCGAACAGCACCACGCCCAGTACCCCGGCCCAGACCAGCTTGAAGAAATCCAGCGGCATGATCACGGTCGTGTCGCCACGGCGCAGCGCTTCGGTCACCAGATACTGCCCGGCCGTGCCCACCACCCCGATCGCCGCCAGCCAGAGCAGCAGGTCCAGATCGGGCCAGGTCCAGAAGAAGGCCGCCGGTATGGCCGAAAGCGGGGTCATCCACAGCCCCATATACAGCGTGATGGTCAGGGCCGATTCCGTCCGGGACAGGATCTTGATGATCATCAGGATCACGCCCCAGCAGATGGCGGAAAACAGGGTCAATATATGGCCGGTTTCCAGCGTGCCGAACCCTGGCCGCAGCACCAGCATAGCCCCTGCAAGCCCGGCCAGAATGGCCGCCCAGCGCCGCACCCCCACTTTCTCGCCCAGAAACAGCATGGCCAGCAGGGTGGCGAAAATCGGCGCGGTGAAATTCAGCGCCGCCACATCCGCCAGGGGTGCCAGCGCCAAGGCCATGAAAAAGCTGATCATGGTCAGCGTATTGATCGCGGCGCGCAGAAACATCAGACCGGGTCGCCGGGTGCGCAGTGGGCCGAAGCCGTGGCGCAGGAATACCGGAGCCAGCACGATCACACCGAACAGATTGCGGAAAAAGGCAATCTCGAACGGATGCATTTCCGTAGCGATATGCTTGATCATCGCATGCATGCAGGCAAAAGTGACCGACGAGCACAGGAACAGCCCCATCGCCACCAGATTGTCCTGGGCCTTATCCGCTGCGGAGACTGTCATCCGGCCTGCTTTCCACCATCCCGTTTCTGCATCCTTGCCACCATCCGCTCGCGATAGACGATATAGCTGGCCGACAGGGCGATCACCACGCCACCGACCCAGACGCCCCAATCCGGTGTTTCACCAAAGCACAGATAGCCGATCGCCGCGGCCCAGATCAGCCGGCTGTAGTCGACCGGTGTAACAACGGAGGTGTCGGCCAGCCGCAGGGCCTCGGTCAGCATCCACTGGCCCGCCGTGCCCACCGCCCCCAGCAGGAACAGCAGCCCCAGCGTCTCCAGGCTGGGCCAGGACCAGAACAGGATGGCCGTCGGGATCGAAAGCACCAGCATCGACAACATCATATAGATGGTCACCGTCAGCGAGGATTCGGTCCGCGAGAGGAGCTTGATCAACAACATCGTGACCGCCCAGGTCACAGCGGAGATCAGCGTCAGCACATCTCCCAGCGCCAGATCCTGCAAACCGGGGCGCACCACGATCACCGCCCCGCCGAAGCCGGCCAGAATGGCCAACCAGCGGCGCGGCCCCACCTTCTCCCCCAGGAAGAGCAGCGCCAGAATCGCCAGGAAGATCGGAAAGGTGAAACTCAGCGCCGTTACCTGCGCCAGTGGCGAAATGGTCAGGGCCCAGAAGAACAGCGCCATCGAAACCAGGTTGAAGACCGACCGCGTGAACATCATACCCGGTCGTGAGGTCTTCATCACACCGAGGCCGTAACGCAGCACTACCGGCATCAACACGACAACCCCGAACAGATTACGATAGAATATGATCACCAACGGATGCATCTCGTCCGAAACGAGCCGAATCAGAAGATGCATAACGGAGAATACAAGGGTAGAGGCCAGCATCCAGGCCATGCCCTTCAGCGCATCCGCCTCAATCGCAATCTGACGCATTTGGTTCGACCTTCGGGCACAGCCCGCCCCGATGCGGTCGCCCCTGACCATCTCAGCAATAGGCGTGCAAGCCGCGCAAGGCAAGGATGGCTTGGCGCAACGGTGCGGAATTGCGGGCGAAGGCGATGTGCCGCAGAAACAGAACCGCCCACCCAATCTTCCACCCAGGAGTGCGCAGCCACAAAATCGCCACGACTTATACGTTGGTATTAGACGCGACTTTCTGTATTGTGCGTCCTTGAGAAGGTGGGGCTTTGGGAGAGGCTCCGGGATCAGAGTCAGGCGACCTATGGGGTTGCCTGGACGCCCAGGGGAAAAGGGTCGGGGTTTGACGAGCCCTTATTTGCAACGCCGGCTGCGCAGCCTTGACGAGGTGCGCGAGCAGCGTGATTTTGTGTGCGTGGACGCTTCCGCTGCGATGCGGGATTCCTCACACGAAACCTTGCTGCACGAAGCCAACACGGTCCGACCGCCTGCCCGCAGGGGCAGAGCCCGACGTATTGTCTTGTTCGCGATTACGTTTGGCGTGGTGGTGGCATTGCTTGCGCTGGCACTGGGCAAGCCTCGTTCCATACCGGATAGTGATATGTCCCTGGAGGCGGAGCAGATGAATACGCTTTCCCCGGCCGCGGGACCTGCGGAATTGCCGTCTGGGGGAACAGACAGTTTCGTCAATCCGGGCCGTTCGGTCACCCCGCCCCAGTTGGGGCCGGCGGATACACTGGAGCCGTCGCAACCGCGCTTCCGCTGATAGCCGGAACGCTCAACTCACCAGCGTTCCGTTCAGGGCTGCATTGCCCCGGCGCCGCAGCAGGTCGGCGTCTTCCGAATTTCCCACCAGTTCGATCAGACGAACGGTTGTATTCAAATGCGCCGTGGCGATTGATTTCTGCTCTTCCGGCGTACGGGGCAGCATTTCGATGATGCGCGCCGCGTATTTGTCCAACTCCTCGCGCAGCGCCTTGATCGTGTTTTGACAGGCCATGGAAAGGCCGATCTGATCGGCAATCCGATTCGCCTCCGCAATGGCCTTGGCACGACGTTCCGCCTCCTCGAACAGGGGCAGAGAGGGATACTGGCTGAAATCCGGCCGGAGGGTGCGGACCTTTCCGTCCTTGTCCTTGGAAACCGCCAGAACCGACAGCACCGCCTTGTTCGCGCTTACCAGCACGCGCGTTTCTATGGCCCCGGAAATGGCACTGCGATAGCCGTAGACACGCTTGCCCCAAGCTCCGTCCCGACGAATGCCGATCTCGTTGATGATGGTCTTGAAGGCGCCCGCGAAGCGCTTGGCGCGTTTCAGCAGTTTCTCCTCGTCCACGCCTTCGTCACGCGCCATCGCCTCAATGGAAGTTACATCCTCCTCAAGCGCCTCAAACACCTTGTCGCCGGCCAGCGACAATTCCTTACGCTGCGAGATGAGGTCGTCCATCCGATCCGTCATGGAGCTGAACACTTTCAGGATCGGGAAAGGCTGCAGCAGCCGCGAGATCACCAGCAGGATGTAGACGAGTTCCTCGCCGGGCTTGGTAAGGGCAACATCCTGATAGGCTCGCTTGATGTCGGCCACCTGTTTGCCGGTCAGGTCCAGCACCGGCTTCTGCGGCAGCATCTCTTTCAGCGCCCGCACCTCGTCCGCCAGCCCCAGGGCGGAGGTCATCTCACGGATATCCTCCAGCCGCCGGGTGCCGCCCAGATACTTGGCGAGCTTGCGCATCTCGCCGACATCGCCAAGCAGGGGCGCGAAGGCAGCGGTCATGGCCTGATGTGCGCCAGCCCAGATGAGATCGGCGGCCTTGCGGATATGATCGTCCTGCCCACTCTTCTGTGCGGCGATGAAATCCGCCGCCAGGGCCGGCCAGCTATCCGACATCAGCTCATTGGTCAGCCAGTTCCACATCGGCATGATGGATGCGCGCGCGATCCGCCCAACCTCCTTGGGATCGGGATCGCGCACGATCAGCATGTCCTCGAAAGGCAGGCAAAGGATGCGCTGGGGTGTGTAGATGCGCGGCGCACGGATGCGTGCTAGGCCGGGCCGCATCAACCGCATCATGGCATCGTGTGGCAGGCCGAACTTGTCCTCGTGCCGATCCAGCTCGATCGCCGCCGCCAGCTTGCGCAGTTCCCGCTCCGGCAGCGCATTCAGGAAGTCTTCGAGCTGGCTGAGCTTTTCAGCGTCCTTGCCCTGCTGCACGCTCATATCGGCTCCTTCTTGAAGCGCGAAAGCGCATCCTGTGTCTTCGGATCGACCTCGTCTCCATTTTCGAACAGGCCCGAGTTGCGCCAGCGTTGCTGTGCGGTCCGCAGCGAGACCCAGACGCCGATATCCTCGCCAAGTGCCTCGGACGGCAATACCGGCAGAAACTGGATAAAGGCTTCCAGCACCTGACGCTGTTCCCAGCGCTCCGATTTCAGAACGGCGTTCCAATTGTCAAGGACGCGCTGCCAGCCATCCAGAATGTGGGTTACGATATCCACCGTCTTGCTGAACAGGCTTTCCACCTCCTTGGGGTCGGACAGTGGGCCGCGCATCATGTTCAGGCTTTCACCCACACCGGCGATGACATTGCGGGCGCGGGTCGCAGAATCCAGTGCGGCACTCGCGGTACGCTCCGCCATTTCGGCCGTTTCCGGCGGTTCGTTCAACATCCAGCCGCGCAGATCCTTCGCCATCGCCTCCAACCCGGTCACGATGTCCAGATAGGGGCCGTTCACCCGGCCATCCGGCAGGCCGAGCGGGGTCAGGCTCTTGGCCCAACGCTCCATCAGGTTGATCAGATCGCGGGGGGTCGTGCGCGCCGATTCCGCGAAACCCTGCAAGGCACGACGCGCCTGTGCCTGCCCCTCGGGTGTTGCCAGCGCCTTCAGGTCCAGCCCCTTGGCCTCGGCACTCGATCCTAATTGCCTGACCGCGATCTCGATCAGGTAGAGCAGGATCATGTCCGGCCTGGTCTTGTCGGCATCCATCTGCGACTGGGCCCATTTCTGAATGAAGGGGCCGCCAAGGCCGGTCGTTCCCACCTCCAGCTTGATCTTGCGAAGGCCCATGGGCGTCGGCCGCATCAGGCTGGTCAGCTTTTCATGCAGGGCCCGATCATAGACGGTAAGCGACAGCACTTCCGGCAGGGAACGATACGGCACGACAAAAGTACCGACCCCCCCCGACAGGGACGGGATCAGCACATCGACCATGGATGAGCTGGAGCGGCGCAGACGCGCAAAGTGCAGGATCGGCGTGGTGTAGCCAATCACCAATCCGCGTTCCGCGAAGGTCTTCGGCAGATAGACGCCTTGCCTATGATTTTGCAGGCTTTCGCTCATGTCGCCAATGCCTGTTCCCTCGCTCTCACTCCGACCCTACGATCCTGCCCACGATGCCTCTATGGCAACCTTGCCAGGCCCGATTGAAATCTTTGGCTTTTTAGCCCATCCCCGCAAGCCACAAAGCAGATTTTCCTGCCGCCAGTGCGGCCAAAACCAGGACAATCGCTCCAGAACCGCGATTGATCCACACCCTGGTCGATGATTTCAGCCGACCATGGCCGAGCGAGGCAAGCGCTGACAGGAATGCCCACCACAGCATCGATCCCAGAAATACGCCCAGGACCAGAATGACGGGCTCCAGGCCATTATCCGCAACACTTACGCCGATTCCAGCAAAAATACCCACGAATCCAAGCGCCGTCATCGGATTGCTGACGGTCATGCCGAAGACACCCAGGAACCGACCGGCATGCATGCGCAAGCCGGTCGCGGCCTGCTCGTCACTCTCCAATGACTTGCGGATCAGGCCGATGCCGATGATCGTCATGATGGCCGCACCGAACAGAGCCACCCAGCCCTGATGATCGATCAGCCAGGGCATGACGACCGCCAGACCTACGGCGGCTATCCCGGCCAGCACACCATCGGCCAGGGCGGCACTCAATCCCATCCAGCACCCCGCGACCCAGCCGCGCGCCAGGGCAGCCTGAATGCATAGAAGGCCTACCGGCCCGATCGGCGCGGCAACCGCCAGCCCGATCAATATGGATTTCAGGAAAAGTACCGACACGACGCCCTTCTTGTCCTGCGCGACGGGGATGTGCTTCGCCCTGCCCCCGTCCATTCAACGCTGCTACGATGATTTTGTAGTTCGCATCAGGATTCCGGCTGCGCCTTCGCGAACTTCAAATTCACCATACTAGATATTCGCTGCGGCCAAGAAGCACGCTAGACTGCCCCAATGCAACAGACTTCCCTCCTTATCGCGCCGTATTCCCCGCAGAAGTTGCTGAACGCGACACTGGTCGCGAGGCATTACCTTGATACCACAACGCGCCGGCGCCTATCCCCCGACGGCATGCGCGGGGCGGAGGGCTGTTCGGCAGCGGCAATCCCAGGCATGCGATCATGACGAAGCTTCCCCGTCTGATCCGCCTGTTCCTGGACGAAAAAGGCCGCCGCGCCTTCGACAAGCTGCAGGAAACACCGGGCTCCGCCAACAGCAAGGCGATCGGGCGGTCCAAGCTGGCCCGCAGCGCCAATGCCACGGCGGAGGAAACCGCGACCATCAAGGAAGCCCTGCAGGCAGCGACAAAGGAACTGGATCGGTTCGAGGAGGATGGCAGCGCGACGGAACGGGAACGGCTGATCCGCAGGGCTGTGACCATCCACCGTACGAAGCAACAGGCCCTGGCCGATCTGACCCCGCAGGAGCGCGCCAGGCTACATCTGCTGGCCCAGGCCATCCTGACACCAAAAAAGAAATAACCGAAAATCCTGTTTTGTTCCTCTTATGATCCTGTTATGATCCGAGCATGGACGACAGGCTGCCGAACAGGATCGTGAAGGGACGCGCCAGCGCCTCCGCCCGCAGCGGACGGTTCGAAAAGCTGACGCGCGAGATCGTGCTGGACGGCTGGACACCGGAGGAGGATCTGGTCGCGCCGCGACCACGTACGGAAATCCTGCCCGACACCTCCCGCACGGTGCTGGCGCGCAACCAGTCGCCCGACATTCCCTTCGACCGTTCGGTGAACCCCTATCGCGGCTGCGAACATGGCTGCATTTACTGCTATGCGCGCCCGACCCATGCCTATCTGGGCCTGTCGCCGGGCCTGGATTTCGAAACCAAGCTGTTCACCAAGAAGGATGCGGCGAAACAACTGCGGGCGGAGTTGTCGAAACAGGGCTACAGCCCCGCCCCGATCGGTTTCGGCGCTAATACCGATCCCTATCAACCGGTAGAAAAAACGCTGGGGATCTCCCGCTCGATTCTGGAAGTGCTGCGCGATTTCGGCCATCCGGTGCTGGTCACCACCAAGGGTGCGTTGGTGACGCGCGATATCGACATTCTGGGCGAGATGGCATCACGAGGCTTGGCGCATGTGGCGATTTCGGTCACCACCCTGGACCGGCATCTGGCGAACAGGCTGGAACCGCGCGCCTCCACCCCGACCTTGCGCCTGGGCGCCATCGAAGCGCTGGCAAAGGCCGGAATTCCTGTCAGCATCCTGACTGCGCCCATCATTCCCGGCCTGACCGACCAGGAGACGGAAGCCATTCTGGCCGCAGGTGCCAATGCCGGGGCCACCGGTGCGGGCTACACGCTGTTGCGCCTGCCCCTGGAAATCAAGGAATTGGTGGAGGAATGGCTGACGCTGCATGCGCCGGACCGCAAGGACAAGGTGCTGAACCTGATCCGCTCGATCCGGGGCGGCGCGCTCAACGTCTCGGAATTCGGGGCACGGATGAAAGGCACCGGCCCCTATGCCGATATGATCCGCCAGCGCTTCCGGCTGGCCTGCCGCAAGCACGGGCTGGAAGCGCCCCGACCGGCACTGCGCTGCGACCTGTTCCGCGTGCCCGGCCGGGCCGAACAACTGGGGCTGTTCTGATCACCCCGTCTCCATACTGCCGCCACAAAGCGGCATCAGGAGTGGTGTTCCCGTCCCGAATCCCGCTAGGTTCTATCCCATCATGGAACACGGTACCGACCTGACCGGCATCGCCTTCGTCATCGTCTGTGCGACCCTGTGCGGTATCGCACTGGTGAAGATGCGCCAGCCAGCCATCATCGGCTTCATTTTCGCCGGCGTCCTGCTTGGCCCTTCGGGGTTGGGGCTGGTGGAAAACCGCGACAATGTCGCGGTGCTGGCCGAGCTTGGCGTGATCCTGCTGCTCTATTTCATCGGCCTGGAACTGTCGCTGCGCAGTTTCCGGGTGATCTGGAAGCTGGTCGTGGGGGCGGCCATGGCGCAGATCGCCCTGTCCGTCGGGGCTTCCTGGGTTCTGACCAGCCTGCTGGGCTGGCCTTCCAGCTATGCTGTTTTCTTCGGCTTCTGCCTCGCCATGTCGTCAACCGCCGTAGCGATCTCGATCCTGGACGAGGTGGGGCAGTTGCGCACCCGCGTGGGCAAGGTGACGGTCGGCATTCTGATTGCCCAGGATCTGGCGGTAGCCCCCATGCTGCTAATCGTCTCCAATCTGGGCGGTGGCGACATCTCCCCCTGGATCGTGCTGGAAGTGGGTATTTCGATCGGGCTGCTGATCGCACTCATCCTGTATCTGACCCGGCGCAAGCGCATCGACCTGCCATTCCACAATCTGGTGACGGGCCGGGCCGATCTGGCGCCTCTGGCCGCCATTGCGCTGTGCTTCGGGGCGGCGGCCGTTGCCGGCGTGGTCGGGCTGTCGCCGGCGTTCGGCGCCTTCCTGGCCGGGCTGATCGCGGGCTCCTCCAACCAGCGCAAGACCGTGCGGGCGGAGGCAGAGCCGGTGCAGGCCGTGCTGCTGATGGTATTCTTCCTGTCCATCGGCCTGCTGCTGGACCTGGAATTCATGATTGAACACTGGGCGGTCGTGCTGGGGGGCGTGCTGGTCGTCACCGTCTTCAAGACGGCGCTGAACCTGTTCGTGCTGCGCACCCAGGGCCTGCCCTTCAACGACGCTTTCCAGGTCAGCCTGACCATCGGGCAGATCGGGGAGTTTGCCTTCGTGCTGGCCGCCACCGCCCTGTCGGCCAAGGTGATCGACCCGGAAGTGCACAAGCTGGTGGTGGCCATCACCGTGCTGTCGCTGGTGATCAGCCCGATCTATGTCGACGCCCTGCAGCGTGCCCAGAGCCGCAGCGGGATCGAACGGGTCCAGAATCTGGGCAAGATGCTGCGCCTGATCTATTTCCGCGAATGGCGCCTGGCCCGCCGCCTGCGTCGCCGAAGTGCGGAGGGCCTGCGCCGGGCCGCTGCCCCACTGCGCGAATGGCGGCATCGTCGAAAATCCAAGCCTGGCGCCTTCCCGCCCGCTCAGCTTGAATCCACCCCGCAGGAAAAGCCGGCCCTGCCCAAGGTCAATGACTGATGCCGGATTTCTCCCTGGAGGCAGCCCTGGAGGGCCCTGTCTGCGGTGTCGACGAAGTCGGGCGCGGCCCCTGGGCCGGCCCCGTTCTGGCCTGTGCCGTGGTGATCGACATCACCTGTCTGCCTGCGGATATCCGAGCAGCCATTGACGATTCCAAGCGGCTTGCCACCCGGCGCCGGACCGAACTGGCGACGGCCCTGCGCGACTGCGTCGGCTTCGCGGTTGCGCAGGCCAGCGTCGAGGAGATCGACCGATTGAACATCCTGGCCGCCACCGCCCTGGCCATGCGCCGGGCGGTCGAAGCCCTGGCGGTCAGGCCGGTTCATGCCCTGGTGGATGGCAATCGCCGCATGGGCCTGCCCTGCCCCGAGACACCGGTGGTGAAGGGCGATGGCCTGTCGCTGTCGATCGCCGCGGCCTCCATCATCGCCAAGGTCGCGCGGGATGGGTTGATGGCCGAACTGGCGACCCGACATCCCGGCTATGGCTGGGAACGCAATGCCGGCTATGGCGTGCCAGACCATATCGCCGGGCTGGAAAGGCTGGGACCCAGCCCACACCACCGGATGAGCTTTGCCCCGGTGCGTGCGGCGGCCGAGCGCCTGGGGATCGTTCCACCGCCCCTTCCCGCCCGCAAAAGTCGCAGACCCGGACAGGAAAAAGGCGGGGTGCCTTAGCTGCCCCGCCCCATCCCGTAACGCGATCGGCGTCGTGCCTGGTTACGCCGTCTTCAGATTGCCGGCCGCGGTCTTGCCGCGCTGCGTCACCTGATCGTAGCTCACCCGCTGGCCTTCATTCAGGCCGTCGAGGCCGCACTGCTGCACGGTGGAGATGTGCACGAACACATCCTTGCCGCCATCATCCGGCTCGATGAAACCAAAGCCCTTCGTCGGGTTGAACCACTTCACGGTACCGGTAGCCATATTCGTCTTCTCCTTGGCATCACGCGCAAGCCTGCGCGTCGGTGTGGACGTTCCAGGCGACCCCCGCCGGAAACGTCCGATTCAGGCGCTTCTCATTGGGTCGGTAACTTGAGTCTCGTGAGCTGCGCCGAAGAGCGCGAGGCACGTGCCAAGGCCAGGCCAAATCAATTTGCCTAACGCATGTAAGCGGGCAACGCACCGAAAAGGCAAGAGAAATCGGCTTACAACGGCTTCCGCGACCGCCGTTCGAAGTATAGCGAGAGCACAATGCCCACGAAAATGACCCCACCGCCGATCAATACCATGGGATCGAGCACCTCGGCATAGAACAGAAATCCCGCAACTGCGATCAGCGGCAGGCGCAGGAAGTCCAGGGGGATGACGACAGTCGCGTCGGCCCGGCGCAGGGCATTGCTGAGCCCGTAATGCGCGCCAAGCGCGGAGATGCCGAGCGACAGGATCGCGGGCAGATCCGACCAGGCAACCGGTGCCCAGTCGAACAGCGCCGGTATCAGCCCCATGGGCAGTTGCAACAGGCTCATCCAAAACACGATGGCAAGGACGCCATCGGTGCGGGTCAACTTCTTCGTGCCGATGTGAGACACGCCATAGCAGAAGGCGGCCGCCAGAACCGACATGGCCGCCAGCGAAATGGACTCCATCCCCGGGCGCAGAATCACCACTACGCCAAGCAGACCGCAGACCACGGACAGCACCCGACCGGGATTCAACCGTTCGCCCAGGATCAGCACCGCCAGCAGGGCCGCCCAGGCCGGTGCCGTGAACTCCAGCGCGAAGACGGTCGCCAGCGGCAGCGAAGCGACACCGAATGCCCAGAACCACTGGCCGCCATAATGTACGGTATTACGCAACATCTGCAGCCGGAACTGCCCCGTGCGGATTTCCCCCAGCCTTCCCATGGCCAGGGCCAGTACCGGCACGACGATCACACCAAAAATGCTGCGAAAGGCCAGGATCTGAAATGGCCGCATCGTATCGGTCAGCTCTCGCACGCTGATCGCCATGGCAGCAAAAGACACCAGGGCTATCCCCATGAAGCCAATGGCCGCCGGCAGGGCATCCGAATTTGGACGGTTTGTCGCGGGGGCGCAGGACATGGGGAAAAACCAGGGTCAGGACTTATCACGCGGGCCGGAATGGTGTAAGCTTACCCATGCGGGTCCGGTAGGGTACATACCCTTGGGGAAGCCGTATGTAGTCAACATGTCGCAACACTGTGGCCGGGCAAATCGGCCCTACCCCACGGGAACGCGCAGTCAGGCATCGGGACCCCGCAGACCACAACTCTCGTAAGCTTCTATCGTACTATCTTCGCCCCCGCCAGCCTGATGGGAAGATCAATGCGCAGGCGGTCTTGTCAAACGGACGTCTTTTCTAGAAAATCAGCTTCGAGCAATTCTCTTCTGCACGGAAGGAAGGCTGCGCCATGTCGCGCCAGGCAGTTCAGATCGGTACAGTTTATGAAAGCGTGGGCGGTCTTCGCCAGCGCTGGGAAGTTAGTGAGATTATCGAGAAACCAGGTCACCCCACGCATGTACGCCTGACGTCCCTGCGCACGACCAAGGACGTACGCCTGTTCGCGGCGGCGGCTCTGGGTGACCGTACCCGTTTCCGCCCGCTTAGCGAACGCGAGCCAATGCACTGAGAATTCAGTCACAACACGGAAATGGAAAACGCCCCCGCATCCATGACGCGAGGGCGTTTTCCTGCCGGGGTGAATTCACCCGGACGCCTGGGCCGCAGCACTCGCCTCAGGCGGCACGTGCCTGCATCGCCACGACCTCGGCCGAGTCGGCCAGGAACAGAGCTTCATAAGCCTTGGCGTCATAATATTTCAGGCAGCGCGCCGCGAAATCGCGGGCCTTCATGCCGAACACTTTTGCGAAACCGATATAGAAGGACGAGGGAACCGGACGCATCCCGGCTTCCAGCTGCTCCATCCATGCCCCGGACGGCGCGCCGACCTGTTCGGCCAGTTCCTTCAGCGTAATCTGGGACCCTTCGCGCAGGGCGCGCATCCAACGACCACCTTCGACCCAGGGGCTCACCACAGCCAGTTCGACCATTGCCTTATTCCTTTGCTTCTTGCCCTCCGCGCTCTCCCGAACGCGGGAATTCATCTTTGATCCGGTAAGATATTGCACTGCACCGTCACTTCTGCGTCATCGAAAAAATGCAATCCAGCCATGCGGCGGAGCGCCAGGAAACGGTGGCGAACAGGCACATCACAACAGACAGATATGGAAACAAGGTTAATACGGCACAAAAAAAAGCTGCAGCACACTTGGCCCGGCCCGCGAATCATCTTCAAAGTTGTTCAGGAGAGTTCTCGGGAGACGCGACAGCCATGGAGTGGCAGGCTGGTCCATCATCGATAAACGGTAGCCGGGCCTATTGGATTCAGGGCCGGCAGGGTTCGCATTGGAGCAATGTCGAGACCCTGACCGATGTGCAGACCGCAATCGACCGGCTGGGCCGCCTTGTCGCGGGCAATCGCTATGATGAACTGCGGCTGGTTGAAGCCCGGATTTCCGCGATCAGCGGCAAGGCCGTTTATACAGAACTGCTGATCGTACGCGATGGGGAGGTCATGGATCCGACGAAGGCGGATCCGGTTGGCCCCACACTGGTTGCGCCCGTTCCGGCCCATCCAGAACTGCCCCTGTGGACCGAAGGTGTGGTGCAGCCAGGCCTCTTCCCCGGCGCGGACGGCGATGCTCCCGCACCGGAAGAACTGGAATGGTTCGCGGCGCCGCGTCGTCGCCCGCACAGCGTGGTGGTGCCGCCGCCGCGCCTGCGCCCTGCCCCTTCGACGGATGTCAGCGACGTAGTGAGGACCGATACCCCCGAGGAGCCGTTGCAGCTGGAGGAGTTGGTGCAGGATGCGCCGCTCGGCCGGCCCGCCGCGGAATCTGCGGAAGCCTCTACGGCAGAAACGGGCCTGCCGAAAACGCTGCCTGATTTTGCCGAATGGATGCGCAGCCGCCCCCTGGGCCCGGTGGAAGCCGAAGAACCGGCTTCGGAAGCGAAGCAGGATACCCCCGAAGCCGATAAGGACGGTGAGGCGCCGCATCAGACGGATGCAGATGGGCCGGTTTCAGGTGACGCGGATCAGGGCGCGCTGATCGCGCCGCCGCCGCCGCAGGGTGGGGCGGTCGTGCGCGAGTGGGAGCTGGAACAGCCCCCGGCTTGGCGACACTTGCGAACCGATGCCGAACGCGCGCCATTCGCGGATTTCGAAGCCGTTCATCAAAGCCGACCAACCGAATTGCCCCTCGCCACCGCGCGGCGCAAGCGCGGTATCGGAGCCGGACCGGTTCTCGGCGGAATTTTCGTACTGGCAATTGCCGCCGGCATTGGTATCGCAGCACTGGACCCGGCGACATCAGCCCGCCTTTCCGCGACGTTGTTCGGGGAATTGCCGCTGATCGGGGCCGAGAGCAGATTGGCCGCCGCGATCGAAGCCAATGACCCGGATGCGGTGCGCACCGCCATATTGGCGGGCGCCGATCCGAACGCGCACCTGTCCGACAATGTCCCCGCCCTGCTGCTTGCCGCGCGAAGCGACGCGGATCAGGCTTTCCATGCCCTGCTGGAGGCGGGGGCCGACCCGTCGCGCGCGGTGGAAGCCGGGCGCAGTGTCATGCATGTGATGGCCGCGGAAGGGCTGACCGCCGGTCTCGCGGCCAGCCTGGCCGCCGGAACCCCCATCGATCTGGTTGGTGGAACGAAGGGTTGCGTGACGCCGATGACGAGCGCCGCCGCACAGGGCCGGTCCGCCGCAGCCATGCTGCTTGCCGAGCGCGGGGCGCGTCTGGATTCGCTGCCCGGCTGCGATGTCGGACCGCTCGATGCGGCACGACTGCATCCCGAACTTGAGCAGAAGCTGAGCAATCTGAAGGCCGAGCGCGGCGGGGCATTGCCTGCGGAGCCTACCGTGGAACTCGCTACGGCCGCGGCTGCTGCCGAGCCGCCCCTGCCCCGGCAGCCCGCCTTTACCATCGTTGAACGCCAGGCGATGACGCGCGAACCCAAGCGCCTGGGCGAATTCCTGGCCCAGGCCATCGACAGGCGGGATCTGGAGACGGTTCGTTTCCTGATGGCGAACCGACCTGTCGAGATGCCCCTGGACACGCTGGGCCTGTTTGCCCGTGACATGTGGGGTACCGGCTATCGCATGCCGGTGGACTATGCCGTGCTCGCTGGCGATCTGGATGCCGCCAAACTTCTGCTGGGTGCCGGTGCCGTTCCATCCGCCCGCATTGTGCACATGGCGGTGGATGCGCGCAGCCATCCCGGGCTGAAGGGCGCGGCGGAGATGCTACTGGGCAACGGCGCCGATCCGAACGCAGTCCATGATGGGCTAACCCCACTGATGCGGGCCGCACTGAAAGGTGACTGGGACGCGACACAATTGCTGCTGGCCTATGGCGCGGATGCTTCCATCGCCACAATGGAAGGTCAGACGGCATCCGATTTCGCGGCCCAGGCCGGCGACACCGAATTGCAGGAAATGCTGACCCTGCGCGCGAATGAACAGCAATATTCCGATCTGATGATGGGGTTGAGCTGGTTCGATACACTGGCCAGCGTCAACCCGCCGACGGAAGCCTGCGATACGCGGCAGGCGGGTTATCTGGTCTGCTCCCTGGACCGGGCGATATGGCTGCCGGACGCGATCCGGGTGGAAGGGCATTTTGACCTTTCCGCCGGCAACCGGCTGGTCGCCATAGAAGTTCACGGCGCCCCGATCGCCTCCGAGAAGGCCGCGCGTGATCGCTTCGCCGCGGTGGCTGCCGAAATCCAGGCCCATCTGCCGGAAGCACATCGCGCCTTTTCGGTGGAGACCATGCCGCAGGACCCCAATCTGCCATTCCTGGAAGCCATCCGGCCAGAGGTGGCGGCGGCGTCCTGGTACCGCTACTGGTCGGATGACAACAAGACCCGGCCAGCCTTCCTGCATCTGTCGCTGGTCGCAGTAGAGGGCGCGAAGGCGGCCCAGTGGCGGCTCGTGGTGGGCAACCCCTTCCGCAGCAATTGATTCCGGCGGATTGGTTCAGTCCAGCCCGTCTTCCGACGGGTCACGATCGCGGAAATCCCCAAGCCCCATCACGCCGATGGCCATCCCGACCGAGCCAAAGGTGATGAACAGCCCGAAGAACAGCAGGAATACGCTCAGCACCGTATGGCCGGAATGCTTCATCATGCTCCACAGCCCATAGCTGTCGTGGTAGAGCAGCAGCGAGCCGACCAGCGCACCGCCCCCCAAGCCCACGGCCAGGTGACGTAGCAGGAAGCCAATCACATGGCGCTCATGCGGCCTCAGGGGCATTGTCGCTCTCTCCCATCAGTACCGGGGCATCTCCCAGGGACCGGATCATCGTCATCACCTCTTCGGTCGCGGCGTCCAGGGCAGGTATCTCGACCGATCGCAGCACGATCTGTGCCTTGAACCTTGCCCGCGCGAACCCCGGATAGCTGCCGATTTCCACCTGCAAGTAGCGGTCCTGGATGGCCGCCAGGCCTTCCGCCATCGCCCCTTCCGGCAATTCGCAGGCGATCGTGCGCGACAGCAGCAGCGGGCCGCCAGTCAGCGTCGGCAATATACCCGCCAGCATGGCCTGCATGATCCGCGGCACGCCTGCCATCACATGCACATTGCCGATCCGAAAGCCGGGCGCGACGGATACCGGATTGTCGATCAGATCCGCACCATGGGGAATCCGGGCCATGCGCCGCCGCGGGGCATTGAACTCTGTGCCCTGCGCGGCATAGTGGGCACCCAGCCGCCGCATGGCTTCCGGATGCTCACCGATATCCACCCCGAAGGCCTGCGCGACACAATCGGCCGTGATATCGTCATGGGTCGGGCCGATTCCTCCTGTGGTGAAGACATAGTCATACCCGTCCGACAGTTCCCGCACGGCCGCCACGATGCGGGGCGCATCGTCGGCGATCACCCTCGCCTCTCCCAGGCGCACGCCGATGCTACCCAGGGCTTTTGCGATGTGGTTTAGGTTCACGTCCTGGGTGCGTCCGGACAGAATTTCGTTGCCGATAATCAACAGCGCCGCACGCTTTACCTTTGCTCGTCCGATTTCCGTCGATTGCGACGTTGCGTCTGTGGTCATTTCCTGCAACCTGCCCTATGTCTTCGAAAAAGCGCGGGAAGTCCCCCGCATTCAGGGTGTTGATACGTATCATGGGCAAGATTGGGTCATCCGGCAATCGGCCGGACCGCCCCAAGGGTGGAGCGGTGCTTTTCGCGGCTGCAATAGCCCTTATTGCGGCCGCGCCCGCTTTGGCAGTGGAAGTGCATGGACATCGCGGCGCGCGGGGGCTGGCACCGGAAAACACCTTGCCTGCCTTCGAACGAGCCATCCATCTGGGCGTGGATGTGCTGGAACTGGATGTCGGTGTGACCGCCGACGGTCAGGTCGTTGTCAGCCATGATCTGCGCCTTCACCCCGAAATCGCACGTATGCCCAATGGCCGTTATGTCTCGGAACCGGGACCGACCATCCGATCCCTCACCTATCCGGCGCTGCAACTATTCGACGTTGGTGTCTATAAGCCGGATAGTCTGACCGATCGGCGCTTTCCAGAGGTCAGGCCGATACCGGGGACGCGTATCCCCTTGTTGTCAGAGGTGTTCGCACTCGCCGCACGCATAGGCCCGCCAGAGCTGCGCTTTTCCATCGAAACCAAGCTGGAGCCGATGGCCCCGTCTGAAACCATCGACCCGACAGGATTCGTCCGGGCCATACTGAGCGTAGTGGATGGGGCTGGCAAGCGGGACCGGGTGATGCTGCAGAGTTTCGACTGGCGCACGCTGGCGGCCGCCCGCTTGATAGCGCCCGATATTCCGCGGGTCCATCTGACCTTCCAAAGCTCGGATTGGGACACGGTGGAGGAGGGTCGTAGCGGCGCCTCCCCCTGGCTGGACGGGCTGGACGCGGATGATTTCCCCTCCGTGCCCGATCTGGTGAAAGCCGCTGCCGGCGCCGTCTGGTCACCCTATTACGAGAATCTGGACGAGCAAAGCCTTGCGCGGGCCAAAGCCCTTGGCTTGCGGGTTGTAGTCTGGACGGTCAATGATCCGTCCGAGATGGCCGATCTCATCACCATGGGGGTGGATGGCATTATCACCGATTATCCGAACCGCCTCTTACGCCTTCTTGGACGCTGACCGGCAGCAGCGGTTGACGCGGATGGGCCGGCGGGCCTATCACCCCCGCTTGAAACGCGGGATGGGCAACGCCATTTCGGCGTGACGGGGCAGGGCTTGACCTGTATCCTGGCCGGATGAATGGGCCGGCGCCCCAGAACAAACTGGACGACGAAGGAAAGATGATGGACGGGCGCGGCGAAGACCGGCGAATCAAATTGCATGGACCAGCGGATTTCGAGGGCATGCGCACGGCGGGCCGCCTCGCTGCGGAAACCCTGGATTTCATCACCGAACATGTGAAGCCGGGCGTGACCACCGGCGCGCTGGATACGTTGTGCCATGACTTCATCGTCGGCCATGGCGCCATTCCTGCGCCGCTGAATTATCGTGGCTTCCCGAAATCGATCTGTACGTCGATCAACCATGTCGTCTGCCATGGCATTCCCGATGACGGCCGCAAGCTGGTCGATGGCGATGTCCTGAATATCGATGTGACGGTGATCGTTGACGGCTGGCATGGCGATTCCAGCCGCATGTATTTGGTGGGCGACCGGATTCCGGTGAAGGCCCGTCGTCTGGTGGACGTGACCTATGAAGCCATGATGCGCGGAATCGAGATGGTGAAGCCCGGCGTGACCCTGGGCGATATCGGCCATGCGATCCAGGAATTCGCCGAAGGACATCGCTTCTCCGTCGTGCGCGACTTCTGCGGTCATGGCATCGGCAAGGTGTTCCATGACGCCCCTTCGGTCCTGCACTATGGCGATCCTGGAGAAGGCGTCGTCCTGCGGCCGGGTATGTTCTTCACCATCGAACCGATGATCAATGCCGGCAAATACGATGTGCTGATCATGAAGGATGGGTGGACCGCCGTGACCCGCGACAAATCCCTGTCGGCACAATTCGAACACACGGTGGCCGTGACCGAGACGGGGTATGAGATCTTCACGCTGTCCCCGCGGGGCTGGCACCACCCGCCCTACGCCTGACGGATCGGCGGGGCAGGGCCGCGATGGGGGATCGCGAACCGAAGCTGGAATTGCAGGAGACCGTCGCCCAGCCGGCGGAGGACAAACCCCATTATGTCGGCCATCGCCAAAGACTGCGCACCCGCTTCCTGAAGGATGCCGGACAGTCCATGCCGGACTACGAATTGGTGGAGCTGCTACTGGCGCTTGCCATTCCGCGCCGGGATGTGAAGCCGCTTGCCAAGGAATTGCTGGAGGAGTTCGGCGGCCTGCCCAGGCTGATCGCCGCCTCCGTCGAGGAGTTGGGCGCATTCGGCCTGGGAGAAACTGCGATCACCGCGCTGAAACTGGTGGACGCCGCCTTGATCCGCACCCTGAAGCAGGAAGTGGCGGCGACCCATGTCATCTCTTCCTGGGACCGACTGATCGACTATCTGAAAGCCAGCATGGGGCGGGAAAAGGTGGAACAGGTGCGCATCCTGTTCCTGGATTCCAAGCTGCGCCTGATCGCGGATGAATTGCAGCAGCGTGGGACCGTCAACCACACGCCGCTCTATCCCCGCGAAGTGGTGAAGCGCGCGTTGGAGCTGAACGCCAGCTCGCTGATCCTGGTGCACAACCACCCGTCGGGTGACACGACCCCCTCGCGCGAGGATATCGAAATGACGCGGGACGTGCGCGATGCGCTGGGCAAGATCGGCATCGCACTGCACGACCATGTCATTGTCGGTCGAGGCGGTACGTCCAGCTTCAAAAGCCTTGGGTTACTGTAGCAGCTTCGCCCATACCCCTTGTGTCCGAATAGCGGGCGTCGCATGATCGACTGGGGAGTGGCGCAGTCCGTCAATACATGATTGGGTGAACTTGGTGGCGTTCGATTTCGACAGTCTGGCAATCGACACGATGTCGGCCGACGGGCTGGATGCGCTTCCAGTTGCCGTGATCAAGCTGGACAGCGCCAAACGCGTGCTGTTCCTGAACAGAAAAGCCGAAACCCTGCTTGACCTGCGCCGCGACGGCGCGGCGAATGCAGACATCTTTGCCGCGCTGCAGCCCGACAATCGCCCTCCGCGCTTGGAAGAACGGTTTGCGGACGGGGTAAAAACCGGCAGCTTCGGGCCACCGGAACGTCGGGTTCTGTACCTGGGAGGGTATGTCGCCCCGGCCATGGTGGATATGCGCCCGGCCTCAGGATCGGACGAAGTCTGGCTTCTGCTTCAGCCGGAACTGCGCTCTTCCAACCGTCTGCCCAACACCATCCAGCCACACGGCGCCTTTCTGGTGATCGATCGGATGACCGGGATTGTTAAAGCCGCCAGTACCAATCTCGCGTCTATCACGGGCAGGCCGGATTGCGACCTTGTCGGCAAGCCCCTGTCCACCTTGCTGCCGCCGGATCTGGCGACGGCGATCCTGACGCTGTCGGACGACGTGCCGGACGAGCCGGGCGTAGCGGATGCGCTGCAATTCGATCCCGGCGACGGCATGCCGCGCCTTGCCGCCCAAATTCACCGCATCGGCTCTCTTATCCAGATCGAATTGGAACTGGCCGCCACCGGCTTCGTTGGCGGCGTGCTCCTCAACGCCCGCAACTGGGTGCTGCGCCAAACCGCGCGACTGCATAAGCTTGGCCAGAGCGAAGCGGTTCTGACAGAGGCAACCGTGGCCATCCGGCACTTCACCGGCATGGAACGCATCCTGATCTACCGTTACAGCTCGAATATGAACGGCAGCGTGATTGCGGAAAACAGGCCGGGAACCGTTGAAGGTGCTCCCGCCGACCAAGAATTTCATGCCCCCTTACCCTCCTCGGCAAGGTCAGACCATCTGTTGTCCTCCGCCATCTACCATATCGTGGATGTGGATGCGGAACCGGTCCAAGTCCGGTTTTCGCCTGATGTGCAGGATATCGCCGGAGCCATGCTGGACACGACCCGGCTGCGTGCTCCCGACCCAATGCTGTGCGAACAATTGCGGGCAATGGATGCGATCGCCTCCTTCTCCGTCCCTGTACTACGGCAGGGAGAGCCCTGGGGCCTCGTCATCGGCTATGCGCGCCAGCCCCGAATAATCGCCTTCGAGCGGCTGGATGCCGTAGCCGTCCTGGCGGGTGCATTGGTCGACCGCTTCGAAGCAACATTGAGTGGTCAGGTCGCGGAGGACCAGACCCGGCGGCAGGCGGTTTTAAACCGCATCCTGAAGCAGATCGCATCGGAGGATACCATCCTGCGCGGGCTGACAGCCGGGCAGGATACGGTTCTGGACCTGTTCAAGGATGTCAGCGGGGCCATTCTGGAACTGGCAGGCCAACGGGTCTGTGTCGGGCAGACGCCCCCGGAAGAAGTCATGGATGAACTGATCCAGCGCCTGGCCCGGGAAATCGAGGACGAAGTCTGGGCGAGTGACTGCCTAAGCGAGCGTTTCCCAACTTTGGAGGCCTATGCCGAAGGCGCGAGCGGCGCTTTGGCTCTATTCTTCGGTCCGACCCGCCAGGATGTCATCGTCTGGCTGCGACCAGGGCGCTTCGCGCGCCGGGCCGTGCCAAACGCCGTTCTGAAGGACAAACGGGCGCGCACGGACTTGCTCACAGACCCGCACGCCCAGCAGGACGGTCATGGGTTGGTCCGTTCGGAACCTTGGACCGATCTGTCCATCGAACTGGCCCATAACCTGCGCTATTCGGTAATGGAGGTAATCGCCACCCAGGCCGAACGGCTGCAACGCGCGAATATGGCGCTGGAGCATTCCAACCGCGTCAAGACCGACTTTCTGTCGATGATGAGCCATGAACTGCGAACGCCGCTAAACGCGATCCTGGGTTTCGCGCAGTTGATTCAATCGCAGATCGGCCGCCCCAATGCCAATGACCGCATCGCCGGTTACGCGGAGACCATTGAACAGGCCGGGCGTCACCTGCTGTCGCTGATCAACGACATTCTGCAATATGCCAGGCTGGATGCCGGTCGTGGCGACCTTGCCCTTGGGCCATGCCCCTTGCGGGAAAGCGTGGAACAATCGGTCGCGATTCTGTCGCCACTGGCTGATCAGAAATCCATCGACATCGTCACCTCCGTACCCGATGGGGAGGTTGTGGCCAGAGGCGACAAGCGCGCCATCGAACAGGTGTTGATCAATCTGCTGGCCAATGCCGTGAAATATTCCGGTGGAAACCGGATCGACCTGACCATCCGCCATCTGGCCTCGCAGATGGAGATCGAGGTCGCGGATAACGGTGCGGGCTTTCCGCGCTTCGTGCTGTCCAACCGTTTCCAACCCTTCCTGCAGGAAGACCCCCAGGTCAGTCGGCCGCATGAAGGGACGGGGCTCGGCCTTGCCCTGTGCAAGCTGCTGATCGATCAGATGCAGGGTTCGATCGAGCTTGATAATCGGCCGCGCGGTGGTGCGCGGGTAACGGTCACCCTGCCCGCCTGGCGATCGAAAGCACGCGGTGAAGAGCTGTTCGGCTAGGAAATCCATATAGGCTCGCGCGTGCGGGCCTTTCCATCGCGCCCTACGGCTGGCATAACCGCCCCCGCTGATGGACAACCTGCCCGTAAGGATTAGCCGCCGATGATTCCGCGTTACGCCCGTCCGGAGATGACCGCCCTGTGGGAACCGGCCACCCGGTTCCGCATCTGGTTCGAGATCGAAGCCCATGCCTGTGATGCGTTGGCTGAGTTGGGGGTGATCCCGAAAGCCTCGGCGGAAGCGATCTGGACGCGCGGCAACCTGCCTTACACGCCTGAGCGCATCGCCCGCATCGATGCCATCGAGGCGGAGGTGAAGCATGATGTCATCGCCTTCCTGACCGAGTTGACGGAACATGTGGGCGAGGATGCCCGCTTCATCCACCAGGGCATGACCTCCTCCGATGTGCTCGATACCTGTCTGGCCGTCCAACTGTCCCGGGCGGCGGATATGCTGATCGCCGATCTCGACCGCCTGCTGGGCGCGCTGGAGCAGCGCGCCTTCGAATACAAGGATACGGTCACCATCGGGCGCAGCCATGGCATCCATGCCGAGCCGACCACTTTCGGGGTGAAACTCGCGACCTTCCATGCCGAGTTCCAGCGCGCCCGTGCCCGCCTGCTCGCTGCGAAGGAGGAGATTTCGACCTGTGCCATTTCCGGCGCCATCGGCACCTTCGCCAATATCGATCCGCGCGTGGAAGCGCATGTCGCGGCGAAGCTGGGCCTGAAGCCCGAACCCGTCTCCACCCAGGTCATTCCGCGTGACCGCCACGCCATGTTCTTTGCGGTACTGGGCGTCGTCGCATCGTCCATCGAACGGCTGGCGGTGGAAATCCGCCATCTGCAGAGGAGCGAACTGCGTGAGGCGGAGGAATACTTCTCCCCCGGGCAGAAGGGGTCCTCGGCCATGCCCCATAAGCGCAATCCAGTGCTGACGGAAAACCTGACCGGGCTGGCCCGGCTGGTGCGCGGCATGGTGATTCCGGCCATGGAAAATGTGGCGCTGTGGCATGAGCGTGACATTTCCCATTCCTCGGTCGAACGCATGATCGGGCCGGATGCCACGATCACGCTGGATTTCGCACTCGCCCGGGCCGCCGGCGTGGTGGAAAAGCTGGTCGTCTATCCGGAATCGATGCGCCGGAACCTCGACCTCTTCTCCGGCCTGCACAATTCCCAGCGCGTCCTGCTGCTGCTGACCCAGCGCGGGATGAGCCGAGAAGGCGCCTACTCCGCCGTGCAGCGCAATGCCATGGCGGCCTGGCGCGGTACGGGGTCCTTCCTAAACCTGTTGCAGGGGGACCACGAAATCCGCGACCATATCGCCGCTGAAGAGTTGGAGGCCCTATTCGATCTTGGCTATCACACCAAACAGGTGGATGCGATCTTCGCGCGCGTTTTCGGACGCAGCGCCTAGCGGTCGTCCGACTTCGTTGGAAGCGGACTGGTGCTTTCCCTCGCGCTTCGAGACGGGCCTCCCGCCCCCTCAGGACAGGGGAAAGGCCATGGAAAGCCCGCATCCGGCGGAGGCCCGAAGGGCCGTCTCGAACGAGAGTGTCTCGCGATACTGCTTCAATCCAAACCAGACGGACGCTAGCGGCTGTCTGACAGTGTCCGGTTTGGCCCACTCCCCTCATCTGTCCGCCCTGGTTCTACCGTCCGGGGCTGGGGGGGAAGATGCGTTGTTCGGTCAGACAAGCGCGGGCTGGCGCGATATTCCAGCAGGGTCGGCTGCCCTGCCGCCCTGGACTGTTCTTGCCATGCCGATGCTGGTCGCGGTGCTTGTCCTGGGCCTGTCCGGCACGGCCCGGGCACAGAGCGCCCCGTCCTCCGACGAGGTCATCTCGAGCCAGACCGATCAGGTGACGTCTCAGATTCTGCAGGATCCCTATCTGCAATTGCGCTTCATCGCGCTGTCGATGGAAAGCGAGGATGAGCAGGGAACCGCGCTGAACGGGCTGGTTGCCGCCAAGCTGGTTCAGGATGATGTTCCCGGCGCGGAAGCCGAGTTGAAGCTGATCGAAGATCCGCTTTGGTATGCGCGCGCCGCCATTGCCATAGCCGACCACAGGGTGAAGACCAACGACCCGGACGGCGCGCTGCCCTATTACGCGGAAGCCGTGCAGAAGCTGTCCAGCCTGCGGAATTCCGATCCGGCCAGGCGGGTACTGGACAGTCTGGCAAGCAAGTTTGCCGCGCTTGGCGCCCTCGACCAGGCCATTTCGGCCGCGCGCGCCATCAGTGACGCGCAATTGCGGGTAGAGGCCCTGCGGCAGGCAGCATCCGCCGTTCAGGGAGATTCCGCGGCAACGGCACGCATCCTGGCGGAGGCCGTCGCCGACATGGCCGGCCTGCCCGCAGACAACGCCCGGACTGCACAGACCCTGATCGACCTCGGCCTGTTGCAGGCAAAAGCAGATGCCAAGGAAGATGCCCGCAGAACCCTTCATTCCGCGCGCGAAGTCATCGCGGCCGGACCGGAAGACGCCCGGAGCAGGGACTATGCAAGGCTGGCCTCGGCCCTGGTCTCGGTCGGAGATCGGGTACAGGGCATGCAGGTCGTGCGGGAGGTTCCGGAAGGCCCCGACCGGGCCGTCGCCATCACCAATATCGCGGCGGCCATTGCAGCGGGCGGCGATCTGGATTCAGCCCGTCCGATGTTCACCCTGGCCAGCGAAATGGCCCAGAAGGTCAAGGCGGACGAGGACCCGGATGGTCGGGAACGTGCCTTTTCCGCCCTGATTGCCGATCTGACGCGGGTAGGGCTGCTGCTGGACGCCTTCAACACCGCCGGGCAATTGTCGGACCGGCTGCGCCAGTCGCGCGCACTTCTGGGCATGGGCCAGGTGCTGCTGGATCAGAAAAAATATGACGATGCCCTGAAGCTGGTGGAATACATCCCCTATATCTCCATGCGTGCGCAGATCTTCGCCACGGTCGCGAAAGCTCGCGGAGAGGTGGGCGAAACGCTGGAGGCAAGCGCGCTGCTGGCCCGCGCGCTGGAAGCGACCGGCTTCGACAACCAGCCGGAATTCCTGCCGGAAGCGCTGCGCCGGGTGCTGGACGCCCAGTTGGAGTTCGGCGCGCAACAAAGTGACGAGGCGATCTTTGCCCGTGCCAAGGAACTGGCGGAAACCATTCCCGACCCGCTTCTGCAGGTGCGCGCCTTGACCCGGCTAGCCACTGCGGAAGGCGAGCGCGGCTTCCTGGAACGGGCGGCGCGGACCCTTGCCAGCGCCTATCGGGTTGCCTATCTAAACCGCAATGGCACGCTGTTCGGCGAGGCCCTGGCAGATATCACCGGGGCGCAGTTGAATATCGGCGATCTGGTGGAAGCCTTCGACACCGCCGCGCGCATCCCCAATCCGACGGCACGCCAGGCCCGCGAAACGCTGGCCGATGGACGCTTCCGTCACCCCAAATGGCGGGCCTTGACGGCGGTAGCGGCCAATGCCGCCGCCGAGGGCAAGCTGCCTCTGGGCCGGCGTGCCGCCAACCAGATCGACTATCCGCCGGCGCGTGCCGCAGCCTTCGCCGCCATGGCGATTGCCCTGGCCGACCCGACGCGGATTCCCAGTCCGCAAGGCGAATTGATGGGACAGTGAGCAGCGCCAGCAAGGCGCAGGGAGCACAGCGACTATGTTTGCAGCAGCCAAAATAGACACGACCGACAAGCACGTTTTCTATGCGGAACTGGCCAGCCAGTTGGAAGGGTTGCTGCGTGGGGAAAGCGATGTCATCGCCAACGCCGCCAATACCGCGGCGCTAATTTTCCACGCCCTGCCCGATCTGAACTGGGCGGGGTTCTATTTTCTGCGCAGCGAACAGGAACTGGTTCTGGGGCCGTTCCAGGGCAAGCCCGCCTGTGTGCGCATCGCCACCGGGAAAGGGGTCTGCGGCACATCCGTCGCGCGACGCGAAACCATGCTGGTGGAAGATGTGCACGCCTTCCCCGGCCATATCGCCTGCGATGCGGCCTCCCGCTCGGAACTGGTGGTGCCGCTGTTGGACAGCGCGGGCAGGGTGCTGGGCGTGATCGATCTGGACAGTCCCCTTCCCGGACGCTTCGACCCAGCCGATCAGGCCGGAGTTGAAAAACTGGCGGCAATCTGGATCGCCCATTCGGCATAGGCCCGCTGCAAGCGAAAGGGGCGGCAGGCTCTCGCCCACCGCCCCTTTCGATGCATACATCTTCGGCTGCGCTTATTCCGCCGCCTGATCGTCCGATCCGCCATCGCTGAGCGGCAATTCGGCCGTCTCCCCTTCCGGCCGGCGACGACGACGCGGCCCCAACGGCCGGCCGCGACGGCGCGGCTCGCGCTCGCCCTCTTCCGCAGCGGCTTCCGTCGGTACGCTTTCGCTCGCCGGCTTCTCAACCGCGGGCTTTTCCACCGCAGGCTTTTCCACCGCAGGCTTGGGGGCCGCGCGACTGCGCTGGCGCGGCTGGGGCGCTGGGGGTGGCGGCGGTTCCGGCTGAGTCAGGAAACCGGGCATGGAAGACAGTTCTTCCTCGGCCTCTTCCTCGCCCTCGTTATCCTGTTCACCCTGGTCATCCTCATCGGAATCCGAATCGGAATTTCCATTGCCCTGATTGTTTCCGCCATTCCGCTGGCCGGAATCCTGCGCATAGGCCGACCCGAATTCCTGCTCTTCCTCCAGCGCCATCATACGGCGGCGTTCCGCCGCCTGCTCGCTGTCGGCATTCAGGAGGCGGAAATAGTGCTCGGCATGCTGCAGAAGATTCTCTGCCAGCACCCGGTCGCCCGCGGAAGAAGCATCCCGCGCCATCCCGATATATTTGTCATAGATCTGGGCCGCGTTACCGCGAATGCGCACGCCTGGCCCGTTCGAATCGAAGGTCTGGTTGCGGTTGTTGTTTGGCCGACGATTGTTGTTCGGGCGACCGCGCTGGCGACGATTGTTCGGATTTCCAGGTCTCATTTGCTCATGCCGATTGGGACGGACCGTTCCGGGCTTTGCATCCGACCTGTGCACGGCGCGCATAGGCGTCGTACAGTTTCGGATAGGGCCGGGAAGTCGGAGTGTTCCAGTGCCGTTCACGCCCCAGCAAGCCGGGTCAGCGCGACGCAACCGATACATTTTTAAGCCGACCCCTCGCTTTTAGACCCTCAGAGCCAGTTGTCAAAGAGTTTTTGTGCCCGAAACCGCAGATTACCGCAGAATCAACACCCTATCTATGCCTGCGAGGTCGCGTGCGGTGCCAATTGGCAACAGTCCGACCCGTCGGGCGATCTCCGTCACCGCCTCCGCCTGGCCGATTCCCAGTTCCAGAACGATTCGGCCTTCGGCTGCCTTCAGCCGCGCGGCGTGGGGCAGCAGGCTGCGATAGGCCACCAGCCCATCCGCGCCGCCGTCCAGCGCCAGATGCGGCTCGTGGCGCGTCACCTCCGGCTCCAGCCCCGCGATATCCTCCGTGGGGATGTAGGGCGGATTGGATACGATCAGATCGAACGGCTCCTCGATCCCCTCGCCCCAACTGCCCTGCTGGAACCGTACCCGGTCGCCAAGGTAAAGCGCTGCGGCATTGGCCGTCGCCATCGCCAGGGCTGCGTCCGAAAGGTCGATGCCAAGCCCCGTGCTGCCAGGCAGCTCCGCCAGCAGCGTCAGCAGAATGGCGCCGGATCCGGTTCCGAAATCAAGGACACGCAGCGGCTCTGCCCTGCCCTTCGCCCAGGCCAGCGCGGCTTCGATCAGGGTTTCTGTATCGGCCCTTGGGTCCAGAACCTGGGGCCCAACCTGGAAATCCCGGCCCCAGAATTCCCGCCGTCCCAGAATATGCGACATCGGCTCGCGCCCTGCCCGCCGCTCCACGGCCCGAAGAAAGGGCGCCACATCCGGCACCACGGCTTCCGGATAGCCGATCAGTCTTTCACGCGGCCAGCCGGTGGCATGGGAAAGCAGCAATCGCGCCTCCCCCCGCGCGCCGTCGATCCCGGCACGCGCCAGCATGGCGGTCGCGTCACGCAGGCAGCGCTCCACCGTCCAGCCCATCTCGCCGTCGCCACTCACAGGGTCTCCAACTCCGCCAGTCGCGCGGTCTGATCTTCCAGGATCAGCGCGTCGATCAACTCGTCCAGTGCCTCGCCCGCGATCACCTTGTCCAGCTTGTAGAGCGTCAGATTGATGCGGTGATCAGTAACGCGACCCTGTGGGAAGTTATAGGTGCGGATGCGTTCCGACCGATCACCCGATCCGACCTGGCCCTTGCGGGCCGCAGCCCGATCGGCGTCCAGACGCTCCCGCTCCGCCTCGAACAGACGGGCGCGCAGGACCTTCATCGCCTTGGCCCGGTTCTTGTGCTGGGATTTCTCATCCTGGCAGGACACCACGATGCCGGTTGGCAGATGGGTAATGCGCACGGCCGAATCGGTCGTGTTCACATGCTGCCCGCCTGCCCCCTGACTGCGGAAGGTGTCGATGCGCAGATCCTTTTCCTCAATCTGGACATCCACCTCCTCTGCCTCCGGCAGGACCGCAACCGTCGCGGCCGAGGTGTGGATACGCCCGCCCCCCTCCGTCTCCGGCACGCGCTGCACCCGGTGCACGCCCGATTCGAATTTCAACCGACCGAAGACCTCGGTACCGGTGATTTCGGCAATGATTTCCTTATAGCCGCCGATATCCTGCTCGCTGACATCCAGCACTTCCATGCGCCATCCGCGGGTCTGGGCATAGCGCTGATACATGCGAAACAGGTCGCCCGCGAACAGCCCGGCCTCGTCCCCGCCGGTACCAGCGCGGATTTCGATGATGGCCGCGCGGGTATCCGTCTCATCCTTCGGCACCAGCGCCAGCTTCACCGCGCGTTCCAGCTGCGGCAGCGCCTGCCGGAGCGCCTCCAGCTCCTGTTCGGCCAGAGCCCGCATCTCCCGGTCCTGCGATGCATCGGAGGCGAGCACGAGCAACTCTTCCTCCTCCCGCAGGCCGGCCCGATAGGCAGCAATGGCCTCCACCTTGTCGTCCAGCTCCGCCAGTTCGCGTGAAACCGCCTGGAAGCGTTTGGCATCCAGATTCCCCCTGGCAAGGAGATCGGTCAATTCCGCATGCCGATCGGTCAGCCGATCCAGGCGATCCATCCAACTCATGATCCGGTCCGTTCACTGTCAACCGGCTTGCCGGAGGCGGACGCGCCCCCATCGCCGGGCACATCAAGATCGAACAGGCTGTGCAACACCCTGTTCACCGTCACCCAATCCTTCAGATCCGCCGCATCGCCCTGCTCGGCGATCTGGCGCATGGCCGTGGACGGGCCATGCAGCAGACGTTGCAGCAGAAGTCTGGTCGCCTCGGCCGCATTCGCCTGGGGATGGGCAGCCAGCACAGCCTCACGCTCCGCCTCGAAGCGCCTGCGCAGGGCGACCAGCCCGGGTACGGCTTCCCGCCCGGCGCCACGCTTGCGGAAGGCCGCCAATTCCTCGCGCAGGATGGCCCGGGCACCTGCCGCCGCCTGTTCGCGTCCGCGCCGATTGGCACGCGCCAGCCGCTCGATATCCTCCAGCCGGTACAGAAAGGCCTGCTCCAGCCGTTCGATCTGTGGATCGGTATCCGGCGGAATGGAGCCGTCAATCAGCAGGATGGGGCGATAACGCCGCGCCTTCAGGGCCCGACGCAGTTGCGCCGCATCGATCAGCGTGCGCCCCAGCCCGACATCGGTGACAACGATATCGGCACGCACCAGCGCATTTTCGATATCCGCCATCTCCCGAAAGCCGACACCCAGCCTCGCCGCCTCTTGCCCCACCCGCCGGGAAGGGCCGGCCATCTCCGCCGATGCGATCCCGACCTGCCGGAAATGCTGCAGCAGAAGTTCGCCGACATCCCCCAGGCCCAGCACCAGCAAATGCAGCTCCGCCAGATTGCCGAACAGGTCGCGCGCCACCTGGGCGGCGGCAGCCGCGATGGAAACGGGGCCTTCGCCGATTTCCGTCTCGGCGCGGATGCGCCGCGCCGTCGCGTAGGCAGCCTGCAGTATCTGGTCCAGCTCCTGGCCCATCAGCCCCAGCTCCCGCGCGCGGGCATGGGCCTCTTTCATCTGGCCGGCGATCTGGGCTTCGCCCAGCATCTGGCTGTCCAGCCCGGCGGGAACCCCGAAGACATGGGTCAGCGCCTCGTCCCCCGTCATCTCATAGATGCGGCTGCCGAGCGCGGCCCGCTCCACCCCTGCCCCGCTGGACAGCATGGCTGCGACCTTCCGGCCGGCCTGAACGGGATCAGCGGTCAGCCCCTGCACCTCAACCCGATCACAGGTCGACAGGACGATGGCCTGCTCCATCCCCGCCTCCAACCGCAGGCGCTCCAGAAAGGCCGTCTGGGCGGCGGCATCCAGGAAAAGACGGTCACGCAGTTCCGCCTCGGCAGTGCGATAATTCGCGCCGACCACCAGAAGCTTCGTGGAACCGCCCTCCTCCATCTACCGTGCCGCCCATGCCCTCCGCCGCTCAGCCCAGATCGGCCTTCAGCGCCGCCGCAAGCTGGTCGAAAGCAATCCTGGTTTCCCCGCCATCGGTCAAATTGCGCAGGGTTGCCTGACCGGCCGCGATCTCGTCCTCACCGATAAGAACCGCATGGGTCGCATTCGCCTTGTTGGCGCGCTGCATGCGCTTCTTGACATTACCGGAATAACCCAGATCAACCCGAATGCCCGCCCGGCGCAGTTCCTCCGCCAGGGTCAGGGCCTTTATTTCGGCTTCCGCTCCCACCGGCACCATGGCGACGGGACGCGGGGCCGCCGGCGGCTCGGCCAGCAGCATGGACAGCCGTTCGATACCCGCCGCCCAGCCGACTCCCGGCGTGGCGGGACCGCCCATCATGCCGATCAGCCCGTCATAGCGCCCGCCGGCCATCACGGTGCCCTGCGATCCAAGCGCCGTGGTTGTGAATTCAAAGGCGGTATGGCTGTAATAGTCCAGCCCCCGCACCAGACGCGGATTGCGCGACCAGACGACCCCTGCCGCATCCAGCCCATCGGTCACCATGCGGAAGAAATCCCGGCTCGTCTCGTTCAGAAAATCGTCGAACAGCGGCGCGTCGGCCACCAGAGCCCGGTCGCCCTCATCCTTCGAATCCAGGATGCGCATCGGATTCTTGTCCAGCCGGTTCAGGCTGTCTTCCGACAGCTTGGCCTTATGGCCGGTGAAATAGGACACCAGCGCCCCACGATAGGCATTGCGGCTGTCGGTATCGCCCAGCGTGTTCAGCTCCAGCGTGGTCTTTCCTTCCAGCCCCAGCGCATTCAGAATGGCCTGACCGCAGGCGATCACCTCCACATCGCCCAGCGGCTGGGTCGCGCCGATCAACTCCACGCCGATCTGGTGGAACTGGCGCAGGCGCCCTTTCTGGGGACGCTCATAGCGGAACATCGGCCCGGCATAGAACCAGCGCACCGGCACGGCCTGCTGCAAACCGTTCGACAGAAAGGCGCGCGCCGCCCCCGCCGTGCCTTCCGGCCGCAGGGTGATGTCGTCCCCGCCCCGGTCGGTGAACTCATACATCTCCTTCGTCACCACGTCGGAGGTGTCGCCCAGCGTCCGCTTGAAGACATGGGCGAATTCAAAGATGGGGGTCGCCATCCTGTCAAAGCCATAGCGCGACGCCACGTCTTCAGCGATCTCCACCACGCAGGCATGGGCGCGCATCTCGTCGGGCAACAGGTCATGGGTCCCGCGGACGGGTTGAAGTTCCGCCATCGGCGTCGATCCTTATCGTAAGTTGGGTCGCTATTCCGCGGCGACGGGCTTGCCGGCCTGGGCCGCTTTTTCCGCCGCCTGTTCCGCGTCGATCTCGGCGGCCTTGGCCTCGACCAGGCGCACCATATGTTCGACGATGCTTTCGTCCTTCAGGCGATGGGCCGGCTGTCCGGCGATATAGACCTGATGGGTACCCTTGCCGCCACCGGTGATGCCGATATCCGTCTCCCGCGCTTCGCCGGGGCCGTTGACGATGCAGCCAATCACCGACAGCGTCATAGGCGTTGTGATATGTGCCAGCCGGTCTTCCAGTACGCGTACGGTCTCGATCACATCGAACTGCTGGCGCGCGCAGGACGGGCAGGAAATCACATTCACGCCGCGATGGCGCAGATTCAGCGCCTTCAGCATCTCGAAGCCGACCTTCACCTCCTGCACCGGGTCGGCTGACAACGACACGCGGATCGTATCGCCGATTCCGGCCCAGAGCAGCGAGCCCATGCCAATGGAGGATTTCACCGTGCCGGTCATCAGCCCCCCCGCCTCGGTAATGCCCAGATGCAGCGGATAGTCGCAGGCTTCCGCCAGGGCATGATAGGCCGCCACCGCTAGGAAGACGTCGGAGGCTTTCACCGAGATCTTGAACTCGGTAAAATCATTATCCTCCAGAATGCGGGCATGGTTCAGCGCGCTTTCCACCATGGCTTCCGGGCAGGGTTCGCCATAGCGTTCCAGCAAGTCTTTTTCCAGGGAGCCAGCGTTGACGCCGATCCGCATGGAACAGCCATGATCCTTGGCTGCCTTGACCACTTCGCGTACGCGTTCGGCCGAGCCGATATTGCCGGGATTGATGCGCAGGCAGGCCGCACCGGCCTGCGCCGCCTCGATGGCGCGCTTGTAGTGGAAATGGATATCGGCCACGACCGGTACATTGACCGCGCGCACGATCTCCTTCAGCGCTGCGGTCGATTCTTCATCCGGGCAGGACACGCGCACGATATCCACGCCTGCCGCTTCCGCAGCCTGAATCTGGCGGATGGTCGCCTGCGCATCGCTGGTCAGCGTGTTGGTCATGGTCTGGACGGTGATGGGTGCATCCCCGCCAACCGGCACAGCCCCCACCATGATCCGGCGGCTTTTGCGTCGATAAATCTCGCGATAGGGTCTGACACTCATCTTCTTCTACCTTCGCTGCGGTCCGCAGGCGGAACATGCGTCTGCAGCCTGCCGGAATCAAGCGCCGTCCGCGTATCCATCCTGGAATTCCGTGCAGAATAGCACGCGTCGAGGCAGCTTGCAGCGCTTCGCCTGAAGCCAGCGGCCGGACGTCAGTTCCCGCCTGCGGGCTGGGTTTCCGTCCCGGCGGACTGCAGCGCGCCCGGCTCGATCAGGACATTGCGACGCACCGACCCCGACGGCCCGATCGAGGGCATCACCGCACCATCCACCTTGAAGGAAAGCGCCCCGGCATTGCCCGTCTGCAGCCGCAAACCCGGCTGGTTAGGTACATGATAGACATCGCCTTCCCGCAGGACCCGAGTAAAGACGAGTTGCCCGGCCGCATCGCGAAATTCCACCCAGGCATCCCCCGTGGCGGTCACTTCAATACGCGAGCCGCTGTTCTCCGCCCCGAATACCCGGCGCGAGGAAGCGGCAGGCGCAGGGGCTGCAGGTGCTTCCACAACAGGTGCCGTTGCGATCTGCCCCGACGCCGGTGCAATCGGTTCCGGATCAGGCGGTGCCGTATCACTTTCCGCCTCCTCCGACACGGTGGCGGTGTCCTGCACGGGGCTAGGGGCGAGGGTCGAGGTCGGTGCGGTCCGCTGCGGTGCGGGTGCGGCACTGGTCGCTGCCCCCTGCGCGGCCGTATTGGCCGCCGACGACGGCGCAGCCACGGGGGCCGGCACCGCAGGCGCTGGAACAGGGGCGGAGGCTGCCGGAGCGGGTGTCACGGTTGCCGGGGCGGCCGCAGATACCGAAGCGGCAGGCGCCTGCGCCGTCGGTACGGTCACCGGGGCGGGGGAAACAACCGGCGGGGTCGCGCTGGCAGGCAGCCCGGTAGCGGGCTGTGTGGCAGCCGTCGACGACCCGGCAGGCTCGGCCGGGACCGTATCCATTCCCGAAGAAGCCGGGGTGTCGGATGCTTCAGGCTCGGAGACCGACGGTTGCGCGTCGGGCTGCGGCTGGGTCGCTGGCTGCGCAGGCATGGCCGGCTCTTCCAGCAGATTGCTGATCGAACTCGGCAATGCCGGAATAAGATCGGCAATCTTGCGATCTTCCGTGGTGAACCACCACCAACCGACATAGGCGAGTGCCGTCAGCAGCAGGGCCAGAACCAGTATGGCGCGTGTGGGAATGCGCCCTTCGGGCAAGGGTGTCGGGAAATGCAAATCCGCGCCGGCGCCCTGCGTTCCCGCCTCTTCCTTGTAACGACGCACCATATCCGGCACGTCCAGTTCCAGATAGGCGGCGTAGGCCCGCACGAATCCGATGGCGTAGGTCAGTCCGGGAAGGGCGTCATGATCGCCCCTCTCGATGGCTTCCAGATAGGGCTGACGGATACGCAGGGATTTTCCGACATCGGCTAGGCTTTCGCCGCGCTGCTCTCGCGCCTGCCCCAGAAGATCACCAACCCGTTCCCCTAAAAGTTGTGACTGCACATGCTGGGCAGCCGCCTTGGCATCCTGCCCACGCGGCTTCCGGAAGGGTTCAACTGCCATTTCGGAGTCCTGCCAATCCATCCCCGTTCGGGGGATATTTCAAAATCTGCAACGAAGCTTGCCTTATCAGTGTAGCAAGGTCTGCCTCTTCAGGGCAAATCCCTTCGCCCGAACAGGAAATCAGCCCAGATCGACGCCATGATCCCGCGCGAAATCCGTAAGACGGGACCGCAAACCCGAATCACTGCCGACCATCAGATCCGCCAGGAAGGGCCGCAGCCTGTCCAGCGACAGGGACCGCACCATCACCCGAACGGGACCGATCGAACCCGGCGCCATGGACAGCTTGGTAATGCCAAGCCCGATCAGGGCCATGGCACCAACCGGGTCGCCCGCCAATTCACCGCAGACGCTGATCGGGGTTCCCCTTGGTTCCGCCGCCCGGGCAATCTGCGCCAGGGCGGACAGCCCGGCCGGCGACAGCGCGTCATAGCGCCCGTCCAGCCTGGGATTGCCCCTATCCGCCGCATAAAGAAACTGCATCAGATCATTGGAGCCGATGGACAGGAAATCCACCCGTTCCAGCAGCCGATCAAGCTGGAACAGAAGCGCCGGCACCTCCAGCATCGCGCCGACTTCCACACGCGCCGGCATCGCCTCCCCACGTCGCGCCATGGCGGACAAGGCCCGTTCCAGCACACGCTTGCCGCGGTCGAACTCCTCCACCGTAGCGATCATCGGAAACATGACCTTCAACGGACGGCCCGCAGCGGCGCGAATCATTGCGCGCAGTTGGACGCGCAGAATCTGCGGCCGGTCGAGCGACAGGCGCATGGCTCGATAACCCATGGCCGGATTATCCTCTCCCGCCAACTCCCCGAAATAGGGCAGGGCCTTGTCCCCGCCGATATCCAGCGTGCGAAACGTCACCGGTCGCTCATCGGCCTTGGCGTAGATGCGGCTATAGAGAGAGGTCTGCGCTTCCACATCGGGAAATTCCGAATGCACCATGAAGGGTACTTCGGTGCGATAAAGGCCGACCCCTTCGGCCCCCACCTCGGCCAGATGGTCCATATCGATCAACAGACCCGCATTCATTTGCAGCGAGACCGAAACCCCGTCCTTGGTAATGGCCGGAAGGTCGCGGGTGCGGCGATAGATTTCGCGCCGCTCTCGGCTGGTGAGCAGGGATTTCTGGAAGACCTCCCTGACTTCCTCGCCAGGGCGCAGGAAGACGATGCCGCTGCCGGCATCCACCACCACACCGTCCCCGGCCTGGACCCGCCCCAGAAGGTCAGGCACGCGCCCGACCAAGGGCAGTTCCAGCGCCTTGGCGACGATGGCGACATGGGAGGTGGCCGAACCTTCTTCCAGCACGACGCCCTTCAGCTTGGCACGGTCATAGTCCAGCAGTTCCGCCGGCCCCAGCGTGCGGGCGATCAGCACCGCATCTTCCGGCAGGTCGCGCGCATTCATTCCGGCGCTGCCATCCAGATGCTGCAACAGCCGGAAACCCAGATCTTCCAGATCCACCAGCCTTTCGCGCAGATAGGCGTCCTTCACCTGGCGCATGCGCGCACGGGTGTCATTCTGCACCTTCTGTACGGCGGCTTCGGCCGTCAGGCCGGAGATCACGGCTTCTTCCATCCGGCGCAGCCAGCCACGATCTTCCGCGATCATCCGATAGGCGTGCAGCACCTCGATATGCTCGCCGGCGCCATCCCCCGCCTCGCCCACGGCTTCCACCATGGAGGACAGGCGCGAACGCATGGAATCCATCGCGGTGCGCAGCCGGTCCAGCTCGGCGGAAATATCCTCGGCCACCATCCGACCGATTTCCACCTCCGGACGGTGCATCACCGCCGTACCGATGGCGATGCCCGGCGCCAGACGCACGCCTTCCAGCCGCAAAGGACCACTGGCAATCGAATCGGCCGTCCCGATCTCCGCCGGATCGATGATGTCGCCCGCCGACAGAAGCTCGGCCACCACCATGGCGACCGTTTCCAGCGTCTCCACCTCTTCTTCGGTATAGGCGCGCGCGGTCACGTTCTGGACGGCCAATACCCCGATCACCCGACCCGCCCGCATGATCGGCACCCCCATCATCGAATGATAGGGATCTTCACCAGTTTCCGGCAGATAAACGAAAGCGGGATGCTTCGGGGCATCGCGCAGCGCGATGGACCGCGCGGTCGCGGCAACATGACCAATGATGCCACGCCCGACATTCAGTCGGCTGCGATGCACGGCTTCCGATTTCAGGCCCTGGGTGGCGAACAGCTCCAGCACCTCGCCCGGGCGCATGACATAGAGCGAACAGACCTCCGCCACCATATCGGCGGCAATCAGACGCACGATACTGTCGAGGCGCTGCTGCGCCCCGCCACCACCGGCCATCACGTCACGCAACCGCTTCAGAAGCGTCCGTGCACCTGCCCATTTTGCCGTGCTCGTCGTCATCGGGTCCCTGCCCCGTTCCCGCAACGGCCCAGTCCCGTCCTCCCGCCGTCACCCCCATCCTTGCATCAGGAACGGCCGGTCGCAGCAGGGAATCAGGCCAGGGCCGATGCCGTCATTTTGTCACGCCGCATCCAGGCCATAGGCAGTGTGCAGCGATCTCAACGCCAGTTCGAGATATTCCTCGGCGATCAGCACGCTGATCTTGATCTCGCTGGTGGTGATGACCTGAATATTGATGCCTTTTTCGGCCAGCGACCGGAACATGGTCTGCGCCACGCCCGTATGGCTGCGCATGCCCACCCCGATCACCGAGATTTTCACCACATCGGCGTCATGCATCATGCGTTCATAGCCGATTTCCGCATGCGCCTTTTCCAGCACCTCGGTCGCGCGGGTCAGATCCGCCTTGCCGACCGTGAAGGTCAGGTCGGTGCGCTTGCCATCTTCCGACACGTTCTGGACGATCATGTCGACATTGACGGCCGCATCGGAAAGCGGGCCGAAGATCGCGGCGGCAACGCCGGGGCGGTCGGCCACCTTGATCAGGGTGATCTTCGCTTCATCGCGGGAATAGGCGATCCCGCTCACAATCTGCTGTTCCACGATTTCGTCCTCGTCCACCACCAAAGTGCCCGGCTTGTCCTCGAAGCTCGACAGGACCTGAAGCCTGACCCCATGATTCATCGCCAGTTCGACAGAGCGGGTCTGCAGCACCTTTGCACCCTGGCTCGCCATCTCCAGCATTTCTTCATGGCTGATGCGCTCCAGCTTGCGCGCCTTCGCCACGATACGCGGATCGGTGGTATAGACGCCATCGACATCGGTATAGATGTCACAGCGATCAGCCCCCAGACCGGCCGCCAGCGCTACCGCCGTGGTATCCGATCCGCCACGGCCCAGCGTGGTGATGCGCCCGCGCGGGGAAATGCCCTGGAAGCCGGCACAGACCGCGACCATGCCTTCCTTGAAGCGGCTTTCCATCGCTTCACGCTCCACCCCCAGGATGCGCGCTTTGCCATGGACGTCATCGGTCCGGATGGCGATCTGCCAGCCCATCCAGGATCGGGCGGCAACGCCCAGCTCCTGCAGGGCCAGAGCCATCAGACCGGCCGTTACCTGCTCGCCCGACGACACCACCACGTCATATTCGCGGGTATCGTGCAGTTTCGAGATGGCATCGACATAGCCGACCAGTTGATTTGTGACACCGGCCATCGCGGAC
>Ga0209066_10000233_pt1 | contig 84353 bp, 87 predicted proteins | sample All_14_2_FD_187198 | JGI IMG/M metagenome (GOLD analysis project Ga0209066, IMG submission 187198) | Freshwater microbial communities in response to fracking from Pennsylvania, USA - Allegheny Zone_MetaG_DW_15 (SPAdes) (version 2) ...
GCTTCGGCCACTGCGTTGGTCAGGAAGCTGGCATCGATGCCATCAGGGCCAGCGGGTGCGCGCACTTCAAACGTGTGGGGTTCGCGGCGCGGGTTGGCCTGCCACCATTCCACGATGGTCAGCAGCGGGTGGAACCGGGCCAGCACTTCCTCCACCGCCGCGCGGGTGCCCTTGCGTTGGTGAAACGGAATGGCATCGGCCACGGCGGCGCGCTTTTCCGCCTCGGTCCATTCCGCATCCCACTGGCTGATCGCCAATCCCCAGGCAAGGAACGGCAGCACATCGGCGGGGCACGTGGCCGGGTTCCACAAATCGCCCACGGCAGACAGATCGATGCCGCTGCGCATCGCCAATTCCAGCGCGCGTTCGCCGCTGGTGGCATTGGGGGGCAGGAGTGACGTCACAGGACCGTGCCCGCCACGGTGACGTCAATTTCAGTGACGGACGCGATCTGGGCCGCGCTGATGGCGATATCGGTGGCGGGCGCGTCCAGTTCCACCCGCTGCACATTGCCCACGTGCAGCGCGGCGATGATTGAAGACCGGGTGACGTCACGGCCAAGTTTACGCGAAGCGGCGATGTGCGCGTTCAGGCTGTCCAGCGCGGTTTGCAGGATCAGGCCCTGATCCGGCCCGGCAAAGACCCAAAGCCGCGCGGTAATGCCAAAGGGCACTAGCGTGGCGGCCTGAACGATCACTTCATCGGTCAACGGACGCACCGGCCCCGCCACCACAGCGCGCACCGCATCCAGCACGGCACTGGCAGGCACGCCGTTCCCGCTGGCCGAAAGCACCGTCACCACCACTTGCCCCGGCGTGGGGCTGATGGCGGTGGCATCGGCCACATCGGGATGGGCAGATCGGGCGTGAAAGACATAGGCCAGTTCCGGCCCGGCGACCGAGAACGAATGCGGCGCGAGTTGCAAGCGCTGGCGCAGGGCGGTGTCGGTTTCTTCAGTGAGACGTTCCACCCCGAACATCGCGGCCAGATGATCGAGGCGTGGCCCGGTGGCAAAGGCGATCAGCATTCCACGCGCGGCATCGGAAAAGGCCTGCGCCAGCACGGTTTCATCGTAACTGTCAGCTTCCAGCAGCTTCATCGCCGGATCGGATTCCAGCAGCGCGGTATATTCCGGCGCAGCAGCAATCAGGCTGGCCAGCTTTCCGGCAAGCCGCGTTTCAAACGTGGGCTGCGCGATCACCTCCGGCGCGGGCAGGCCGGAAAGATCGATGGCGGGGCTGGTGGCAATGGAACTGACCATGCCGGTTTGTTTGCCGGTCCCCACCCATCCTGACACCCCGCGCGCGTTGTGCAGGCAGCGCTTACAACGCAGCGGGGATGGCAGCGCGCCAACCGCTCGGCATGGTCGCCCTCATGCCAAGAACGCCAGAAGATACCCCCACCGATGCCGATGCCCTGATCCGGGTGGTCGTGGTTGCGTCTGTCGATCTGGCAGCGGGCACTTGCACCGTCACGCTGGATGATGCGGCAGATGGTGGTGATGATGCGGAAAGCCCGCCCATCCGCTGGCTGCACCCCCGCATGGGAGAAACCCGCTTCTGGTCCCCGCCCAGCGTTGGCGAACAAGGCCTGTTGCTTTGCCCCGGTGGAGAACTGGGCGCAGCGGTTTTCGTCGGCGGGCTGCACTGCACCGCCTTCCCCCCGCCAATCGATGAACCCGTTGCGCTGCTAAGGTTCAAGGACGGCGCCAGCCTCTCCTACGATCCCGACGCGCACGAACTGCTGCTGCAATTGCCATCCGGCGCCACCACCGTGCTGGTCAGCGATGGCGGGATCGATTTGCAGGGTGACGTCAAAGTCACTGGGGCGCTTGACGTCAGCGAGACGATCACCGCCAGTGAAGATGTGATCGGCGGCGGCAAGAGCCTGAAAGATCACCGCCACACTGGCGTTGCAGCAGGCAGCGCACAAAGCGGGCCACCGGCATGACAGGATTAACCGGCATGTCCCGCACCACGGGCACGGCGCTTTCGGGCGATGATCACCTTGCCCAGTCCATCTCCGATATCATCACCACGCCGCTGGGCAGCCGGGTGATGCGCCGTGATTATGGGTGCCTGCTGTTCGATCTGATCGACCGTCCGCTTGGCCCGGCCACCGCCCTGCTGTGTTCAATGGCCATCGCCATTGCGCTGGCCCGGTGGGAACCGCGCATCGAACTGAACGCGGTGCGGATCGAGGGTGAATTCGCCGCCGGGCAAGCTGTGGTGACCATCGAAGGCACCCGCACCGATTCCACCGCCAACGCCCTCACCCGCTTGTCGATTCCGATTTCCAGAAGGAGCTAATTCATGCACGGTATCAAAACCAATGTGCTGACCACCGGCACGCGCAACATCACCGCGCTGGCCAGTGCCGTAATCGGCTTGGTCTGCACCGCCACCGCTGCCGCTGGCGCGCCCGCCGATGCGCTCAACCTCGCCTTCCCGCTCAATACCCCGGTGCTGGTCACCGATGTGCGCGCCGCCATTGCCATTGCCGGAACCGGCGGCACGCTGAAGCCGTCGCTCGAAGCGATCTACGATCAGTCCAGCCCCATCGCGATCGTGGTGCGCGTGGCCGTGGATGCGGAAGATCAGGACGCCGCCGTGATCGGCAGCGCCGGGGATTACACCGGCGTCTATGCCCTGCTGGCGGCGGAAAGCGCCACGGGATACCGCCCCCGCGTGATCGGCGCGCCGGGGCTGGATACCGAAGACGTAACAGTGGCGCTGGTCACCGTGGCGGAAAAGCTGCGCGCGATGGTCTATGCCGCTGCCGTGGGCGATACCGTGGCCGAAGCGGTCACCTATCGCGCAACGTTTAGCGCGCGCGAACTGATGCTGCTCTGGCCCAACTGGTCCGGGGATTTCGCAGGCGATGCCGTGGCGCGCGCGCTGGGGCTGCGTGCGCAGATCGATGAACAGCAGGGCTGGCACAAGACGCTGTCAAACGTGGCCGTGGGCGGCGTGACCGGCGTTTCGCAAAGCCTGTTCTTCGATATTCAGGATGAAAGCACCGATGTTTCGGCCCTGAACGATGCCCAAATCACCGCGCTGGTCCGCAGCCCGGCGGGCGGGTTCATCTACTGGGGCAACCGCACCACCAGCAGCGAACCGCTCTTCGCGTTCGAAGCCGCCACCCGCACTTCGCAGATCCTGCAGGACGAAATTGCCGCAGGCCTGATGTGGGCCGCTGACAAGCCGCTGACCGCTTATCTGGTGAAAGACGTGATCGAAACCGTGAACGCCCGCATCCGCGCGCTGGTGGTACAGCAGCGCCTGATCGGTGGCCGCGCCTGGTTCGATCCCGCGCTGAACGATCAGGCAGACCTCGCCGCAGGCAAACTGGTGATCGATTACGAATTCACCCCCGCGGCTCCGCTCGAAGGCCTCGAGTTGAACCAGCGGATTACCGACAAGTATTACGCGGATCTCTCCGCGCAGCTTGCCGCTGCTTAACCCGCACTTCTGAAGGAGACACGCGATGGGGTTCCCCTCCAAGCTCAAGGACATGAACTTTTTCGAAGACGGCACCAGCTTCAAAGGCCTGATCACCGAGGCGACCCTGCCCAAGCTTACGTTGAAGCTGGAAGACTATCGCGCCGGTGGCATGGCCGGGCCGGTGCCCGTGGATTTCGGCCTCGAAAAGATCGAGCTGGAATTCAAGGCCGGTGGCTTAGTGCGCGAACTGTTCCGCCAGTTCGGCGCGATCAGCCTGGACAACACGCTTAACCGTTTTGCCGGTGCCTATCAGGATGATTCCAGCGGCGCTGTCGTTTCGTGCGAAATCGTCACGCGCGGTCGCACCAGCGAAATCGACATGGGCACCGCCAAAGTGGGTGACGATACCGAACAAACCTTCAAGACGATGTGCAGCTACTACAAGCTCACTGTCGATGGCGAAGACTGGATCGAGATCGACATGATCGGCGGCACCTTCGTCGTCTTCGGCATCGATCGCCGCGCAGAAATCCGCGCCGCCATCGGAGCCTGACCAGCTTCCGGCCGGTGGTTCAGCGGGGGCCACCGGTCGGAGGACCAAACCCCGCGATCCTGAAACCACAAAGGCCCCCGCACATGTCCGATACCAACCCCGGCGCATCGCCATTGCCGCCCACCAATCCCGCTCAGCCTGAGCCTGTCGAAGGCCCCGCCATCAACCCCCAGACCATCAAGGTTCGCCTCGCCCACCCGATCAAGCGCAAGGGCGGTGACGTCACCGAACTCACCCTGCGCAAACCAAAGGCTGGCGCACTGCGCGGCCTGAAGATTGAGGACTTGTACCAGACCGATGTGAACGCGCTGCTCGTCCTGCTGCCCCGCATCACCGAACCCACGCTGATCGCGGCAGAGATCGAGGACATGGAGAGCGAAGACCTGATCGAGCTGGCCGGAGCCGTGAAAGGTTTTTTTATGAGCGCCGAGATGAAAGCGGCAATCGACAAGCACTTTGGCCGGGAACCGACTGGCCAAGCACAGACTGGGGCGAACTAGGCGAAGTCATCGCGGATATCGCCGCCGTGTTCCACTGGCCGCTGGCTGATCTGGCAGCAATGGACGTGCAGGAACTCATCTACTGGCAAGCCCGCGCCATCGCCCGAATCCAGCGCCCGCACTGCGCCTTCCTAAAGCCCGCCTGAATCAAGAGGGAACCCAACGATGTCCAGCAACAAGCTCAACCTGCTGGTGCAATTCACCGGGATCGACAAGCTTTCGGGCGGGCTGAAGAACATCGTCGGCGCCAGCAAGGCCAGCACCCAGTCCCTGCGCACAATGCGGGCAGAAGTGAAGGAAAACCAGAAAGAGCTGAAGCGCGTGCAGGATCTGCTCAAAGGCGGATCGACCAACTCTGGCCTTGTACTTGCGGAACAGGCTTTGGGTCGCGCAATTGCGGACACAAACGGGAAAATCGACGCACAGAAGCGCAAGCTGGAAAACGTGGCGAACATCCAGAAGCGATTTTCAGGCATAGCGGCGACTGCAGGAAAGGTTGGAACCGTCGCAACCGCAACTGTCACGGCCCCCCTCGTCGCATTTGGCGTTGCTGCAGTGAAAGCTGCATCGGATGCCGAAGAACTGAAAAGCGCGTTCTACGTCACGTTCGGCGACAAGGGCGCGGAGATGGAGACTTGGGCCAACAGCACGGGCAAGCATCTCCAGCGATCTGGCCGGGCACTGATGGCAGGCGCGAACAGCTTCGGCACCTTTTTCAATCTGGCCGATCCTAAAAAAGCGGCGGGAATGAGCAAGCAATTCGCTGTCCTAGCCCAAGACCTTTCCAGCTTTTACAATGTTGATCCGGGGGATGCGTTGCAAAGCCTGATGTCAGGACTTTCGGGCGAGAGTGAACCTCTACGCAAATTCGGCGTTTTCATGACCGATGCAGCTGTGAAAGCGCAGGCAATGAAGATGGGGCTTAGCCCTATCAACGGGGAACTGACCGAACAGCAAAAGATCATGGCTCGCGCTGGATTGATCATGGCGAACACGAGCAAGGCCCAAGGCGATCTGGTGAGAACTGGCGGGGGCTTTGCGAACAAGGCGCGGGCAACAAGCGATGCCTGGGGCGACCTTATGGTCGTTGTTGGGCGTGACTTGATTCCGGCAATCTTGCCCGCGCTGGAAACCTTCACCTCGCTGATCCAGTCGTTTTCCAGCCTTGGGCCTGAAACGCGAAAGTGGATCATCTTGATCGCGGCGGGCGCTGCCGCCTTTGGCCCAATAATCGCTGCTGTCGCAGGGGTGGCTACAGCCATCGGAACACTTGCGCCTCTTCTGGCAGGTTCCGGCGCGGCAGTAGCTATGTTCGCAGGCGTGTGGCTGCCGTTGATCGCCATCGTCGCCTATGCCGCTTATCAGATTTACACCCACTGGGATGAAATCGTGGCATTCGTGTCGTCGGGCTGGGATACGATCAAGGGATGGTTCAATTCTGGCGTTGCCGCGGTCAAGACCGCACTGGGCGGCCTGCCGGGATGGCTGACCGGGATTGGCAAGGCGATGATGGATGGCCTGCTGCTGGCGATCAACCCGCTGGCGCTGGCAAACAAGCTGCTCATGGTGGCAAAGACCGGCATCGCCGCCTTCAAGAACTATCTGGGCATCAAAAGCCCGTCGCGCCTGATGATGCAGATGGGCGATCACATGAATGCTGGCCTGCGCCTCGGCCTCGATCAGGGGCGCGGGCAACCGGTGCGGGCAATGGGCCGCATGGCAGGCGCGGTGGCGGGCGCAGGCGCAATGGCGCTGTCTCCAGCGGCTGCGCGTCCGGCGGCGGCGGCAACCCAGCAGGCGGTCTCGAAAGTGGAGATCCACGTCCACCAGCAACCGGGTGAAGACGCCAACGCTCTGGCAGAGCGCGTGGCGCGTCTGGTCGAGCAGGCCCAGCGCGGCAAAGCCCTGCGCAGCTTTGGAGACGACTGATGCAACAACAACTCGCCGCCATCGGCATGTTCGCCTTCACCACCGATTCCGCGCTGTTCGATGCTCTCGACCGGTCGCGCGAATGGCGGCATGAACGCACCGAACGCTTTGGCGCGATTGCCGCCAGCCAGTTCACCGGGCCGGGCGCGGATCGCATCACCATCAACGGCCGGTTGGTGCCCGAAGTGCTGGGCCGGTTCAGCGCGATGGAAACGCTGGCCGATATGGCCGAAACCGGCGATGCCTATCCGTTCATGGATGGCCGCGGGCAAGTGCTGGGGCACTTCACGATTGACCGGATCGATGAACGTAAAGGCAATCTGGTGGAAGATGGCCGCGCCCGCGTGAACGAATTCACCATCGAACTGACACGCGTGGCCGGTGCCGGTGGCAGCGAGGCCAACCGCGTGACCGATGTAATCGGCAGCAGACCCGCATAAGTGGCCAGCATTCCATCTTCCTCGGCTTACGTGCAGCCCAAGGCCGCGTGGCGATTGACGCTGGATGGGCGCGATCTGACCGCGAGGCTTTCGCCCATGCTCGTTTCGGTGCGCCTTTCGGAACAGGATGGCGAAGAGGCCGATCAGCTGGAGATCGTGCTGGAAGATTCACGAGGCGCCATTGCCATCCCTCCCGAAGGCGCAGTCCTGCACCTGTGGCTGGGGTGGGAGCGCGGCAGCGATGTGGCCACGGGGCTAGTATTCAAAGGCACATACAAAGTGGACGAAGCAGGCTGGAGCGGCCCGCCCGATCGCATTACCCTCACCGCCCGGTCTGCCGATCTGGCCGAAGATTTCAGGAAGCGCCGCAACCGTGTGTGGAAAGATACCACCATCGGCGATATCGTCGGCACCATCGCAGGCGAACACGCCCTGCAGCCGCGCTGCCACCCCGATCTGGGGGCAAAGGCGGTGCCGGTGGCAGAACAGGGCAACAAGAGCGACATGCAGTTCCTGCGCGATCTTGCCCGCCGCCACGATGCCAGCGCCACCACCAAGGCCGGCTGCCTGATCTTCGCGCCCAAAGGAGCCACCACCACCCCCACCGGCGCGCAAATCCCCACCCTGCTCCTCACCCGCCAGCGCTGCAGCAACGCCGATTGGCGGCGCGCCGCGCGGGAAAAGGCGCAGGACGGGGCCGAAGCACAATGGCATGACAAGGCCGACGGCAAGCGCAAGACGCACTCGACCGGCGGCAGCAACCCCAAACGGCTGAAGAAAGCCTACGGCACCGAAGCCGACGCGAAAGCCGCCGCCGATGCCGAAGCCCAACGCCTGAAACGCGCCGCCGCCACCCTTTCAGCCAGCCTGTCCTATGGCGACCCGCGCCTGTCCCCCGGCGTGAAAGTGACCGCCCTGGGCTTCAAGGCAGAGATCGACGGAACGGCATGGCTGATCGCCAGCGCCGAACACACGATGGACGCGGGCGGCCTGAAAACGCGGATCGAGATGGAAGTGGCGGTTTGAGGAAAAGCGAAATAGTCCGAGAAATTGGATTCTCAGTTATACGTCGCGCGTGTAGTGTTAGCAAAAGCGCTAACGACGAGAGAGCCTCATGGCCGAAAATTCCCCGATCGAATGGACTGATGCGACGTGGAACCCAGTTGCAGGTTGTTCCATCGCCTCATCTGGTTGCACGAACTGTTATGCCATGCGCATGGCGGCCCGGCTCGACGCTATGGGCGTGGAGAAATACAAAGGGCTGACCCGCAAATCGGGCGGCCGCGCAAAATGGACTGGTAAGGTTCGCTGCGACGAAAAAGCACTGTCGGTACCTCTACGTTGGCGAAAGCCACGAAAGGTCTTCGTGAACTCGATGTCCGACCTCTTTCACGTCGATGTTCCGGTCGATTTCGTTCGGAAAGTATGGAGCGTGATGCGCGATACGCCGCAGCACGATTACCAATTGCTTACCAAGCGCCCCGATCGGATGAAGGTTATGCTTTCGGGTTCGGACTTCCCTGTTCTCCCGAACGTGTGGCTTGGCACCAGTGTGGAAGGCCCGGAGGTTCTCGACCGAATTTCCCATCTCCGGGACACACCGGCGGCAATTCGCTTCATCTCGTTCGAACCATTGATTGGCCCGATCATCGAAGCCGATCTTCGCGGCATTGCCTGGGCAATTGTGGGCGGAGAGTCTGGCCCTGCCGCACGCGAAATGAAGGAAGAGTGGGTATGGGCTATAGAGCGGCTCTGCCGACGAGACGATGCCGCATTCTTCTTCAAGCAGTGGGGCGGAGTGAACAAGAAACAAACAGGTAGAAAACTCGGTGGAAGAACCTATGACGAGATGCCTTCCTGTGTCACATTATAGTGCATGGCACTAGACCCAGCACTTTACGTTGGCCGTGAACAAGCCTTCGTCAAACATCTCTTCCTTCAAGACTACCTCGGGGCATTGCTTCACAAGATCGCAAGCGCATATGACCAAATCGCCTATGTCGATGGCTTTTCTGGCCCTTGGAAGAGCGGCGACGAGAAGTACACAGATACGTCCTTTGGAATCGCGCTACGGCTTTTGACCGAAGCCAAGAGTTTCTGGGCATCAAAGGGTCGCAAGGTTGGTGTCGAGGCGCATCTTGTAGAAAAGCTGCCGGCTTCCTTTGCCGAACTTTCAGGGATCGGCTCCCTGTTCCCGGGTGCTGATATTCACCCTTACAACAATAATTTTATGGAGGTTGCACAGAACATCAGCAGTAGGATTTCTGCCGGCGCATTTACATTCAATTTGGTCGATCCAAAAGGGTTCTTCGATCTTGTCCGTCTCTCGCCGCTCTTGAGTAAGCCGCGGAACGAGGTCGTTTTCAACTTCATGTTCGACTTTGCAAATCGCTTTCGAAGTCATGAGCATGTCGAGCCGAAACTCGATCGCATGTTCCACGGAGTGGATTGGAGAGGCCGGATAAATCTAGACGATCCCTCTTCCACACCAGCTAGCAGAAAGGCTGCATTCCTGGAATGTTTCAAAGATGCAGTCCGCGGGATAGGCGGCTACAATTACATTGCAGACGTTGATGTGCAGTACCCCGGCAAGGACCGGACCTTTTATTTCTTAGTCTACGCTACGCATAGCTCTGCCGGGATCGAGGTTTTTAGAAACTCTCAGATGAAGGCATTATCCGCGCAATCTGATATTCAAGGCCGCATGCGAATAGCAAATGAGGAGGCAAAGGGGCAACTCGGTCTCTTTCAATCCCAGAATGAAATGGCTGAGGCGTCTCATCTAAAGTTTGTAAAGCAGGAGAAATCCAGAGCATCGGAAATGCTTTTGCATCTTGTTCAACAGTCAAACGGTCAGCGATGGAAGGATCTGTGGCCAAGAGTCCTTGCGGACTGTGCAGTCAAAAGGTCAGATCTCAACCTTGCTGCGAAGGAGCTTAAGGACCGAGGCCATCTAACCTTCCCGCAATGGGAAAAATCGAAAAGGGTCCCCGACGACAGCTATCGTGTGTTTATGGGCAACGTGGATGGTGTGCGTTAGCTAAAGCTAACCAGCCTCCACCGCAAAATCCCGGTCATTTGCTACCCGACGTGTCTCGATCTCAGGAGCCCCGCCCTCTTCGGTCACCGTCACGATTCGCTCGCCAATTTGCCCGCCGGCTGTGATGCAGCCCGCTACATCGAAGACTTCGCTTTTTTCCGCGTCCGCCAGCGCATCCCACGCCGCACGCGCGACACCAGGTTTTGCGCCCCCGTGCTTCCAGACGCCCAACTGCTCGTAGTGCTCCAAACGCTTCATGCAGGCCTGAAAGCGAGCACCTTGTCGATCCATGCCCAACTCGCCCTGAAGCTTAGGCGCAGTCGCGTTGGTCGCATTCGGATCAGAAGTGCCGCCACCGCATGAAGCCAAGGCCAAACTGGCACAGCAGGCTTTCAGGAAAGAACGCAGTCCCAAACGAAACTGAAGACGTCGCATCATTCCTCCCATTCCGGATCCGGATAAAAATCGTTGTCTGGGTCCACACCCTCACCCGCTGGCACATGTGGCTTCATCGCCTTCGCGTTGAGGTCTACCACAGGTTCGGTCCCATCGAAGGTTGCGCGGATCCAGCACCCCCACGGCGTCTGCACCTGAAACACAGTGCGAATATCCACGCCATCGCGCAGCAGGCCACCAATGCGGCCGCATCGTTCAGCGGTCAGATATCCCAACTGCCCGCCATCGCGTGCAAAAACAGCAATTGCGCTCGGGTCTTTCTTGTTCGTCGGTTCGGGTACTAGGTCTACTGGTTCACCAGGTGCGAGCAGCTCAATCTCGAACCGGCGATTGCTGCCATCGGCGTTGGGGTATGCAATGCCGACCACAGCCAGCGACATCGCAGGAAGCGACGCCGGCGCAATCACATCCGCCGCCCGATCCAGACAACCCGCCCAACGACATGCAATTCATCCTCCACGGCCTCGATCGGCGAGACGTTCGGATTGTCGCTCATTAACAGGAACAGGCCATTGGCCATCCGGCGCACCCGCTTGACCGTGGCAAGTTGGCCATAGCCGAGCGCCCAGATGCGGTCTTGCTTGGTGATCACGTTGTCAGCGCGATTCACGATCACATCGTCTTCGTCGAGGATCGTCGGCATCATCGAATCGCCATCGCCACGCGTCAGAAAAAGGTCGGACGGGCCATAGCGAACGATGCGGTCGAGCCAGTCACTCCGGAACGGCACAAGGTTGGTTTCCACCGCCCCGTCGATGAAAGTTCCGCCACCCAGCGCGAAGTCGAGACTGATCTCGGGAATAAGGCGCATGCCGAGCTGCTCGGCGATAAGCTCTGGCGTGGGGATTGGGAGCGCGCCTGCAGTAGGATCGTCCGTTTCACCGCTAAGAAACGCTGCGGTGGTTTGCAGCGCATAGGCGATTCTATGGAGGTGCTTGGTCCCCACTTTGTTGCGATTGATCAGATTGTTGATGGTGGGCTGGGCAAGCTCAACCTTCCGAGCGAGCTCGGATTGCGACATTCCTAGCTCAGCCAGGCGCGCGGCAATGCGATCTCCGACAGCCATCACTCCTACCTATAGCCATAGCTATAGCGCGCCATATTTGTTTTGGGATTGACTGCCCTATAGTTTTTGGAATAGTTAGGGATATGGACTCGATCCCCACCCCTTTCGAAGCCCTTGAAAAGGCCCTCCAGATTGCAGGCTCGCAAAGTGAACTTGCGCGTATTTGTGGCGTTCAACAGCCGACCGTCTGGAAATGGCTCCAGAGTTCCAAGCGGATACCTGCCGAGCATGTCCTCCGCGTCGAAGCTGCGACCCGTGTTCCCCGTCATCATCTGCGCCCCGATATCTACCCGGCCGACCTTGGCCCTTCCCCTCGTTGGCACGGGGTAGATCGTGGCGAAGGCCGCGTCTCTTTCCAAACCACCAGCATTTCGCAACGTAGCCAAGACCTTGGTGCCGCAGCATGACCAAGCGCCGCGAACCCCTCACCTTTCACCGCGCGCTGACCGTGGTTGCTGCCCAGATCGGGTGGGATCGCTGCGCGATGATCACCGGGCGCAGCGAACGGCAGGTGCGCAACTGGTCCGATCCCGATGCCGATAGCGAAATCTCGATCCTCGATGCCAACCGGCTCGACAAGGCCTTCATCGCATCGGGCGGCGATCACGCCCCGTTCGGACAGGTCTACAACACCCTGCTCGAAATCGCGGCGGCAGAAACTGATTCCTGCCTTGTCAATGCTGCGGCCAACGCGGCCAAGGAAGGCGGAGAGGCGGTTTCGGCCATGCTCGATGCCGCCACGTCGCGCGATCCGGCAAAGCGCCGCCGCGCCCGCAAGGAAGGCGAAGAAGCCATCGCCGCGCTGACCCGTGGCCTTGCCGCGCTCGATGCGCAGGAAAAGGGAGCCTGACCGCGATGGGAGGGGAAAACATCACCACCACCGAAACGGCGCTCCCCGCCGATATCGGCACCCGGCCCGAACGCACCGGCGATGTGCTCTGCCCGCACTGCGATTGCGTCGGCAACAAGCGCACATCGCGCGCGATCACAAAACAGCACCGCCAGATCTACTATCAGTGCAGCAACGTGGCCTGCAGCCACACTTGGCTGGCCACCCTGTCCTATGAATACGGCATCGTCCCCAGCGGCATGCCCAATCCCCGCGTCAAACTGCCGCTGCGCCCCATGCCGCGCCAGCAGGTGATGGAACTTCTGCGCGAAAGCGATCCTGCCCAGCCCGACATGTTCGCGTCTCCTCCAGACACCGGCTGACCCGGTCCCTTCGGGTCGCACCGCAAAATCACCATCCCCCGCCGCGCTTCTGCCGGACGATTCCGGAAGCGCTCTCGCCTTGCCTGAAAGGATTGAGACAATGCCCCGCCCCACCCCCAAAGGTACCGTCATTCGCAATGTCGAGGAACGCGCAGAGCGCCTCGCCTATGCCCGCGATTGGCACCTGCGCATGAAGCCGCACTTCGATGCGCTTTACGGCCCGCGCAACCTGCCACGGCCCCGCCTGCTCTGCTGCACGCGGAGAACCGGCATGAAGCGCAATTGCGAAAGCCGGGAAAACGAACTGGCCGAAGCCGCCGGAACTTTCGGCATCATCGCCGCCATTATCGGGCTGGTCTGGATGCTCGGCAAATGCGGCCCCACCCTGTTCCCGGCGCTGTTTTTGTGAGCCGCGGGGGACCAAACTTTCGCGAAGATGGCAGCCCGCGGCGCAATACGCTGCTCGACGTGCTGCGCCATATCGCTGGCTATGCCCGCGCCCATGCCGGGCAAACGCCCGATGTGGCCACGATCGCTGCCGACCTTGGTTTGGCAAAAGCCACCATCAATCGCGCGCTGAACGTTCTGGAGAAATCCGGCGGGATCGCGCGCGCTTTGCCTTGGCCGGGAGTGCCGAAGATCATCGTTCTTCTGCAGGAGCCGCGCTTCGCACCAGTGCCCCACGCGCCCTGGTTCGATGTGGACCAAGCCGCGAAAGATGATTGGGGCGGCGCATTGCCTCATCGCAATCCGGCAAAGCCGGAAGCAATCCCTCACCCGGCACAAGATGAAGCTCCACGCCGCGATCCTGCCACCGGCATGTTACGGGTGCCGGGATACTTCGAACGCGGCCCCGATCCCGATCTGGGCACCACCACCCCGCGCTGCTTTGACCGGCCCGATGGCAAGCATTTCTGCATGGCCCATTCCACGCTGGTGGGCAGCAAGGGCGGGCTGATCATCGTTTCGATGGAGGCGGGAAAAGGCGGTCTGTTCCTCGAACTCTCGCCCGAAGGCGTCCGCCGCCTCTGCACCGATCTGCTGACCGTGGCTGACAAGATCGAGACCCAGCACGCCGCCACCAGCAACGCCCTGCTGGCGCAAACCCTTGCCCGCAAGGGAGGCACGGCATGACCTCGAAAGACCGCACCTCCGCTGTCCTCGCGGCAGCCTGTCTGTTCTGCGCGGTCATCCTCTCCGCAATCATCATCGCCGCGCTGTGGCGATGGCTGCACCGATCCCCAAGCGCTGTTCCCGTTCCCTGAACGCCCCCGATTTCCCTGAAAGCTTCAAATCAAGATGCGTGATGACATCCGAACAGAGGTGCTGGCCAATATCACCCGCGATTACCGGTTTGCAGAACCGCGCGGGGAATGGCTGCAAAAGGGCAAGTGCCCCCAATGCAGCAAGAAGGAGCTGTTCACTTCGTTCAAGAAGCCGTGGGTGCTGCGCTGCAGCCGCGCCAACCGGTGCGGATGGGAAGGTGAGGTAAAAGACCTCTACCCCGAAATCTTCGACAGCTGGTCAAACCGCCACGAAGCGACCGAGCAGAACCCCAACGCCGCTGCCGATGCCTATCTCTCCCACGCCCGCGGGCTTGATCTGCGCCTGCTGCGCGGATCCTACAGCCAAGAATCCTATTTCGACCGGGGCAAAAACATCAACAGCGCCACCGTGCGCTTCGATCTGCCCGGTGGCAGCTGGTGGGAACGCCTGATCGATCAGCCCGGCCGGTTTGACCGCAAAGCCCGCTTCGCTCCGGGCAAGAGTTATTCCGGGCAGGTGTGGATCCCGCGCGATGTGAGCGTGGAGCAGCTCGCCACCGCAAAAGAGATCTGGGTTGCAGAAGGCATCTTTGATTCCAGCGCGCTGTGGCAGGCCTTCACCGGGGCCGAGCTGGACGAAAAGGGCCTGTTCGCCGTCTCGGCCATGTCCTGCAACAACTGGCCGGAAAAGTTCCTCGACGCCCTGCGCAAGGCCATCGCCAATGGCCCCACCCCCACGGACCAGCCCAAGCTGATCTTCGCTTTCGATGTGGGCAAGGCTGGCACCGATTACACCCGCAAATTCGTGAAGCGCGCGCGCGATGAAGGCTGGGAAGCCAGTGCCGCCCAGCCCCGGCCCGAGGGTGAGGACGACAAGCTCGACTGGAACAACCTGCTGGTCCGCGAACGGCTGACCGAAAAGCACCTGGCCGAATATCGCGCAAATGGCGAAGTGCTGGTTGCCGCCGATGCCTTCGAAAAGGCTTTCAAGCTGTGGCAGCAAAAGGGCGGCAACCAAAGCCAGTTCCCCTTCATCTTCAATTCCGAAACCTACTGGGCAGAATTCAGCCCGCGCAAGATCGACGAACACGTCAAGGAACTTCAGGGCAACCCGGCCTACGAGGGCAAAGACCCCAAAGAGGTTCGGCAGGAAGCCGCTGAACAGGCGGGCGTGATCAAGCGGATCTGCAGCGCCAGTTTCCGAACCCTCTATTTTCAGCGCAACCCAGCAACAGAGGAAAGCCACTACTACATCCGCGTCGATTTCCCGACAGATCGAGGCGCGGTGAAGGCCCCGTTCTCCGGCGGCGCACTTTCGGCCTCGGCCGAATTCAAGAAGCGCATGATCTCGGTCGCGCCCGGTGCGTTGTGGCTAGGCAGTGGAGAACAGCTCGACCGGATCGTGGGCACCCAAACCCGCAAGATCAAGACGGTCGAGACGCTGGAATTCACCGGCTACGATCGCAAGCGCGAGGTTTACGTGCTGGGCGATTTCGCCGTGCGACGGGGCCGCGTCTTCCGCCTGAACGATGAAGACTTCTTCGATTTCGGCGATTGCGCGCTGAAGCTGGCCACCACCGAACGCCTGCTCGAAATCGAATATGATGCGGAAAAAGCACCGGTGAGCTGGTTCCCGGTGCTGATCGATGCCTTCGGCATGAACGGCCTGATCACTACCGCCTACTGGATCATGTCGCTGTTTGCCGAACAGATCCGGCACCGCACCAAAAGCCTCGCCTTCCTTGAAATGTCGGGCCTGCCCGGCACCGGCAAATCCACCGTGCTGGAATTCCTCTGGAAAACGGCAGGCCGCGAAAATTACGAAGGCTTCGATCCCACCAAGGGCACCACCGCCGCGATCGCGCGCAACTTGGGCAAGGTTTCAAACCTGCCGGTGGTGCTGATCGAGGGGGACCGCAACGAAGCCGCCCACCATTCCAAGAAGTTCGAATGGGAGGAGCTGAAGAGCCTCTACAACGGCCGCGCCACGCGCAGCCGAGGCGTGAAGAACGGCGGCATGGAAACCTTCGAACCGCTGTTCCGCGGATCGATCATCATCGCCCAGAATGATGCCGTCGCCGCCTCGCCGGCGGTGCTCGAACGCATCATGTCGTTGCACTTCGATAAATCGGCCTTTTCGGATTCCACCCGCGCCGCCGCTGAAAAGCTGGAGCGATGGCCGGTCGAGGAGCTTTCCGGCTTCATCCTCCACGCGCTGCGCCATGAAGAGCAGTTCATGAAGGTGTGGGCCGATGCCTATGCCCGGTACCAGACAGAGCTGCAGACCGCATCGGGCGTGAACAACATCCGCCTGCTGCGCAACCACGCCCAGCTTGCCGCCGCCCTCACCGCCATGCGCGGGCTGCTGCCGATCAGCGATGGCCTGCACAGCGCTGGGCTGAAGTTCGTGGCCGATATGACCGCCGCCCGCCAGCGCGTGGTTTCTAGCGAACACCCGGTGGTCGAAAAGTTCTGGCAGATCTTCGATTACCTCGTCGAGATCGAGACCGACAGCCAGCGCGAAGAACGCCCGCTCAACAACCACCGCAAAGCGGACGAATTCATCGCGGTCAGCCTCCCCCAGTTCTTCGAACGCTGCCGCGCGCACGGCCAGATCCCGCCGACAGAGGACGATCTGCGCCGCCAGCTCAAAACGTCAAAAGGCCGCAAATTCGTGGCCTGCAAGCCGGTCAACGCGCCGGGTGGAAAGCATTTCTACTGCTGGGTCTTCACCCGCCCCCTCTCCGAATCCTCGATCATCTGAAAGGCACCGCAATGAAGCACAAACCTGCCTCTCTCCCAACCGTCGCCAGCTTCGAATGCTCTTGCGGCACCATCCACAACAGCCGCGATGGCAACATCCCGGTGGGCTGGTCGCAGCGCGCCGGATCGGTGTTCTGCGCCGATTGCACCCGCACCGGCATTGCATCCCGCCAGATCGCCACCCGCCCCATCCATGCCGACAAGCTGCGCCTGCGCGGCGAGGTTGAGGAACTGCTGCGCCAGGGCGTGGCCCTGATGCCCCCCGGATCAATCAAGCGCGTGCAGTGGACCGATAAGGTCAACGCCCTGCTCGCCCAGCAGCAAAGGGCCGCGTGATGCTCCTGCCCAACGGAGACATCCTGATCGCAGGCGATCCCGCCGCGCTGGAGACATGGCCAGACTGGCCGCTCTATGCGTGGGATTACGATGCATTCCTCGATCAGGCGAAAACCGCCCTGCAGCGCCGCCGCGATGGCTACCCGAAGCTGATCGAAAAAGGCGCGATGAACGCAGACGACGCTGCCGAGGATATCGCCGCGTGGGAACTGATCGCCGCCGAATGGCAATGGGTGGTTGATGGCACCGGCCAGCTACCCCCGCCCGCCTCGCTCGATCAGCGCCTTGCCGCCATAGATCTGGCGCTGGAGCGCGTCGGCACCGAACTGCGCCGGGGCAACCGCCCGCATGACGTGTTCCGGCAGGCCCACCTTCTGCAGGCCATGCGCTGGCAGATGGAGCGCGTGCATGAAGGTGCCCCCGCCGTCCACCACTACGCCCGCCTGAACCGCGATATCCGCGCCCACATGGCTGCAGAAGCGGCTGCGCGACGGGAGGCCGCTTGATGCCCGCGCCCCTCACCCTCGCCCTTCGCCTCACCGCCGCCGCCCTTCTCGGCTGCCTTCTGGGATGGATCAGCAATGCTTCATGATCGTCGCCAAGATCGGCGCCAAGATCGTCGAACGCGCAGCGAACGCCTGCGCACCCACCGCCGCGAAATGGAAGTGGCCCATGCCCAAGGCTGCACCCTGCTCGAAGCGCGCCAGCGCATCGCCCAGGCCGAAGCCGACCGCCGCTGGCAATCCACCGAAGCCCGCCTCGCTGCCCGCCAACGCGCCCGCGCAATGGCCCGCGATCCCGAACCCACCGAGCCGCCCCGATGGATGCTCGCCGACTGAACCCCACCGTCCGAAAGGCCCCGCAAATGCCTCCCAAAGTTCCAGAATCGTTGATCGGCCCTGCCCTCGCAACGGCCCCAAAGAAGCTGCGTGATCGCGCCCCCGGCAAAGCCAAGCGCTTCCGCGCGCTGGCCGTCCGCTACGCCATCCTCGCCGATTATGTGCTGGGCGAAAAGGTCGAAGCCATCGCCCACGCCCACGGCGTCACCGGACGTATGGTCAATTACTACGCCGCCGCCGAAGGCCTCCAACGCGCCCAAGGCCGCCCCCGCCAGTCGGGAGCCGTGGCATGAGCAAGGTTTTCATCACGACCTATGAGGTAATCGGCGCACACGAAATCGCAGATGCGCACTACTCCACCATCGATGCCATCCGCAAAACACACTGGCGGTTCGTCGAAGAGGTTGGCGGAACTGGATACCAGCCTGGGCGCGGCCAAGGCGTTATAGGTGTGTTGTTCGATCAGCTACCCGCTGGATGGCGGCAGATCGGTTCCGACAAAAGCAAGGTCAAGGCGGTGCCGCACAAGGGCAGCAAGGCAGGCCGTACCCTTTCTGAAATGATGCAGGCGCTGCCCCTGCCGCCATCGCCAGAATCCCTCGCGGCCAGCTATGGATACAACCCGAGCGAATTCCCGATTGAGGGCACGTCGATCTATTTCGCTACTGCGCTGCGTCTGACTTTCCCCACCAAACGCACATTCCTTCGCATCCCGCGCACCGCCTCTGACGGCTTCGAACCCAATGAGGCCCACCTGCGCGCTCTGCCCGAGAACGAGTTCATGGCCGCAATAGAGGCCCACAACGCCGAGGCCAAGCGCCAGCGCGAAGGCGGTGCCGCATGACCGCGAAACGCATGACCGCACTGGAAAAGATCAAGCTTCAGGAAAGCCAGATCACCCACCTGACCAACCGGTGCGAAAAACTCTCGGATAAGGCCAAACGGCAGGAAAAGGACATCGCCACGCTGAACCAGCGGTGCGACGTGGCCGAACGCCAAGCCCGATCTCTCACAATCGAACTGAAAGCCGCGCGCCGCAAGATCGCCGAGCTGCAGTCGCTTGCACCTCAACCCAAGGGAGCCACAGCATGACCACCAAAGGCATCATCTTTTCCGCCCCAATGGTCCGCGCGCTCTACGAAGGCCGCAAGACCAAAACCCGCCGCCTGATCAATCCGCAACCGCAACTGTTCGAAACAGACGAAGGACTATGCGATGTGGGCCTGTTCCTTGATGGGGAGGGTCGCAATCGCATCACAACGGGCCGCGTGATCACCACGCAATCTGTGCCCTACTGTCCCGGTGATCGCCTGTACGTCCGCGAAAGCGCCGCCATCGCCAGCAACTTCACCGATGTTTTCGAAGTCCGCTATGCAGCGCATGAACGCGCCAGCCACACCGAATTTGTCGAACATATCCCGGTGGCAAAAATCGGCACGCCCCCGGCGAAATGGGCCAAAGCCACGTGGCCCAAATATCGCCCCTCCATCCACATGCCGCGCGCATGGTCCCGCCTCTGGCTCGATCTCACCGAAGTCCGCATCGAACGCCTGCAGGATATCAGCGAAGCCGATGCCGAAGCTGAAGGATACCCCGGCAAGACTGGGTGCGAACTGTGCCCCAGCGAATGGTATGCAGGCCTGTGGAACACGCTCCACACCGATGAAGGCACGCGCTGGGGCGACAACCCTTGGGTGATCGCGCTGACTGCCGCTGTCCATCACGGCAACGTGGATGGAGAGCAGGCATGACCCAGCCCATCTGCCAATCCTGCGGCAAATCTTTCCCAATTCACTTGCTCGACGGAAAGCCGGAGCGCCTGCGCCACGGCCACCAATTCGACCAGCTCGCCGAGCTTTCCAAGGCAGGCGACACAGGAGAGCAGTTCGAATGGCTTGAAGGGCCGTGCTGTTACGGTCCCGGATACAATGCTGAAAGCACCCTCTTCGAAAGAGGAGCGCAGGCATGACGCACCTCATCCCCCACTTCGAATTCGGCCACCTCTTCGGCTCTCCGATGGTCGGCGAAGGCGAATGTCGCGGCATCTCGCTCTCGATCCAATGGCTCGGCCTGATCGTCGACATGAACCTCGGCCGCGTGGCCAAGCGGAAAGGCGGTGCGAAATGATCGTTATCCGCGTCGAACTCTGGTCCGCCGTAAACGGCCAGAAAACCGAACTCGCCCGCATGGTGATCGACAACATCGGCGGCACCGACCAGCTCGGTGACTATCGCTGCCGCACGTTGCGAGGCCGCTCCAGAGAGCAGCTCGACCGCGCCCTGATCAGCGCCTGCACCATTGACACCGGCACCACCCGCGTGGGCCGCGTCACCGCCCACCCCCGCCTGCGCGAACACGTCTGGAACCTCGTAGCCAAGGCCCTCACCAGCATGGGCTACGGCCTGCCGAAGGGAGGTCAGTGATGGGCGCGCCAAAACCCTGCCTCGGCTACCCAAGCCGCACCGCAGCCATCCGAGCGCTTCAGGCTAAAGGGCTCGACAACGGCACCATCGCCAACCGTATCGGCATCACGTCGAGCTTGGTGACTGCCTTGGCAGGCAAACCTCAAAAGCCATATCGCAAGCTGACTGATGATCAGATCGCGGATTTGATCGAGCGGCGAGAACGCGGATGGAGTTACAAACGCCTGGCACAGCGCTGTGGCGTCTCACCGGGCGCGATCCACTATCAATGCCTTAAGCATGGCGCTGTTTCACCCAACCAGCGCCAGCGGCCTGTGCCGACCGAGGCTGGTCAACGGCAGTTGCGCAACGGGCGCGTGCAGAGACTGTTCACCGTCGACGATGATCGCCAACTGCTCGATCTCGAACGAAGCGGCATGACCTACAAAGCGATCTCTCGGGAGATAGGCCGCGCTTACACATCGGTGCGCATCCGCTTGATGACCTTGGCCCTGCGCGAGGACATTCCAGCATGAGGCCATTCCCCCGCCACGATCACCCGCTGATCATCCGCCACAATCAGCGCTTTTGCCGTATCGAAAAATCGCGGCCCGGCCACAAGAAGCGCACCGCCCGGTTCCGGCCCCGCATGCGCGATCTTGATTTCTGGCTCGCACTTGGCGGCACGGCCCGCTTTCTGGGCCGCTTCTATGCTCGATCAGGCCCCGGCCCAATCGAGCCGCTCAAGCACGCCGTGCCCTTCCACATGTTTCCCCTATCAGACCGCATCGAGGCGACCCGCCGCCGCGCAAAGGGAGAAATCCTTTGACCGCCCCCGTTTCCATCGGCCCACACCGCCTCTACCTCGGCGATGCCTACACCATCCGGCCCACCTTGGGCTGGATGGACGCCGACATCATGGACCCGCCATACGCCTTCAACAATTCCGGCGGCGGTGCGTTCCGCAAATCGCGCGAAGGGGCCACCCGCATTGTCGAGGAACGCCTTGATCGTGGCTTCGACCGATCAATCATCGATGCCGCGCGCAGCGGTGCGGTGGTGGTCTTCTGCCACAACGATCAGCTGGAAGACCTGATCACCGAACTGGCCGAGGATGATCGCGAGCAGGACGCCCTGCTGGTGGCAGACATGTTCGCTCATATGCGCAAGCGGTTCCACCGCGTGGTGGTGTGCGTCTGGATCAAGCCCAACCCGTCACCAATGGCCAACAAGCACTATCTGGCCGACATGGAACCCTACATCCATGCATGGAACAAGGGCTACGAACCCCAGGGCGAACACCACGACAAGCACCGCTGGATCCAGTGCGGCACAATCCGCACCAGCGCCTTCGATCACCCCACTGTGAAGCCAACACCATTGATGGACAAAATCCTGCGCAACGTCGCGGGCACCACCGTCTGCGATTCCTTCATGGGCACCGGCAGCACCGGCGTGGCCGCAATCAAGGCAGGCAAGATCTTCACCGGCATCGAACACAACCCCACCCACTTCGCCACCGCCGTCAGCCGCCTTACCGAAGCATGGGAAATCAGCCAGTGGGAAGCCGCGTGACGGCAAAGGCTCGCATTCTTCAGCAGGATGTTACCCGCGCGGTCAAAGGCATGATCAATGCCGGGGTGCAGATCGGTGGCATCCGCATCGCGCCCGATGGCGAGATAGTGGTATTCTCCTCCACCAGGGCCGAATCGCCTTTGCTATCGCCCTCAACCAACCCGCTCGACGAAGTGCTCCTGAATGCCCCGCAAGGAAAAGCTGCCCGCTAACGTCTCCGGTTTCCTCGATCGCCACGGCAAGCGGCGATACCGTTGGCGCAAGGGTGGCAGGCAGCGCTATTTCGTCGCACATCCCAACTCGCCAGAGGGGCAGGACGAGTTGCAGGCCTTCTTGGCCGACACGCCCTCGCCAACCATCGCGCAGGCCGTGCACGGCACCGTGGCATGGGCCTCTGCCCGCTACTTCGCATCGGCCACCTTCCGCGGCGCGAAGAGCGCGCAGACAGAACGCACCGCCCGCCTGATCCTCGACAAATTCGTGGCCGAATATGGCAAGTTCAAAATAATCGACTGGCGCTTCGATCACATCGAGGCAGTGCTCATGAAGGCGGCAGAAAAGCGCCCGAACGAAAAGGGCCGCATGATCGGCGGACCCAGCGCCGCCAACAATCTCCGGCGAGAACTGAAGACGTTCTTCGACTATGCGATCAAGCTGCTGCGGATAGAGCGCACCAACCCGGTCGATCAGGCCGCGCAGATCGCCGTGCCCCGCCGCGGCTTCCACACCTGGACAGAGCACGAGATCGAACAGTTCCGCGCCTATTGGAGCCTCGGCAAAAAGGCGCGGCTGGCGTTCGAGATATTTCTATGGACGGCCCAGCGGCGCGGCGATGCCTCGAAGTTCGGCCGTAAGCACCTGGTTAATGGCGGGATCGAGGTCACGCCCGAAAAGACCAGCAATTCATCCGGCGTCACTATCTGGCTGCCCGCCGCGCCCCAGCTGCTCGAAGCGATCGCAGCCATGCCCGTTACCGGCACCGAAACCTACCTGATCACCGATCACGGCAAACCCTTCACCGCAGCCGGCCTTGGCAACAAGATGCGCGATTGGTGCAACGAAGCCGGCCTTCCCCACTGCAGCGCCCACGGCCTACGCAAAGCCGCCACCCGCCGCTCCGCCGAATCGGGCGCCACAAATCAGGAATTAAAAGCAATGGGCGGTTGGACAACCGACCGCCAAGTCGCCGTCTACACCGAAAACGCCAACCGCCAGACCCTCGCCGAAAACGCGATGAACCCCGTCATCCAACTGGATTTGGCTAACCGCAAATCCCGAGACTTGGCTAACCCACCAAAAAAGTCCGGGAACACCTAGCTTTCTGCTAGGTACTGGCAGGAGTGGAGGGACTCGAACCCACGGCCCTCGGTTTTGGAGACCGATGCTCTACCAACTGAGCTACACTCCTGTGCCGCAGCGGCCCTTAGAGGCTTGACGCGGGGGATGCAACCGACCGAAACACATTTTGAACATTATGGCCAGAAACGATCCCCACGCTATTCCGCCCGAGCTTCTGCTCAAGGCTTACCGCGCCGGGATTTTCCCGATGGCGGACAGCCGTGATGACCCCGAAGTTTTTTGGGTGGAGCCACGCATGCGCGCGATTCTGCCGCTGAATGGGTTCCACCTTTCGCATTCTTTGGCGCGCACGCTGCGTCGCGGACGCTTCACCGTTACGTGCAATGCAGCGTTCGAGGCTGTAATTGATGCCTGTGCCGCCCCGCGCGAAGGTGCCGAAGAAAGCTGGATCAGCGCACGGATACGCGACAGCTATATCGGGCTGCACGAACACGGCCACGCCCATTCGATCGAATGCTGGCGCGAAGGGCGACTCGTTGGCGGTCTTTATGGCGTAGGCTTTGCGCGCGCATTCTGCGGCGAATCGATGTTCAGCCGCGAGGCGGATGCATCGAAGGTGGCGCTGGCCTGGCTTGTTGCGTCATTGCGGCGAATCGGGGCAGAACTGCTCGATTGCCAGTTTACCACCACGCACCTCGCCTCATTGGGCGCGGTGGAGATACCGCAAAGCCAGTACCTCCAACTGCTATCGGCAGCTCAGCGATCTTATTCGTCTGAAGATATGGCAGGTGCGCGGGCGCTAGCCGAAGCGGTGGGCGACGGGCTGGCAGTTGGCGCCGGCGAAGCTGCCGTGCTCGGCCTGCCAGCGGGCTTTGCCGCGCTGCGTTCCGAATCGACCGGCTCCTCCTCACCCGGAAAGCTCATCGCGCAATCTTTGACCCACACGTCGTAGACCGAATGCTCGACTACGTTGAGCGACGGCGCATTGCGGAACAGCCAACCTGAGAAGACCTTGTGCCACGCCAGCGGCTGATCTGTGGTGGCGCGTTCTTCAACGAACAACTGCACAAACGCACCTGTTTCGGATGGATCTTCCCATGGTGCCGTTTTTTCGCACGTGGAGAGTTTCACGATAGCGTTGCCGATTCGCCGCGATTCGCCGCTTTTCAGCACCACATCCTGTGTGATGTTGTTGCGCTTGTTCAGGAACCCGAGCGTGGCGATGCGGTCCTTGATCGGGGTGCCGAAATCGCTTTCCACCGCTGCGCCTGACCCGCTGACCATCGCAGCGCCTGTCTCGGTCGCCTCGGGCGGAGGTGGCGCAGCCTTTTCGCCGCATCCGGCAAGCACCAGCACGCCCGCGGCCGCGAACGTCCGCCATGCCGACGATGCAGCAAATGACATCAGGCTTCCGGGGACCAAGCTTCGTAATCGCCCGTGGCGGCGGCACGTTTGCCCCCGCGTTCAAGCGCGCCTTGCGGCCGATAAGCCGTGGCCGTGCCGGTGGCGTTGGGAGTATAGTCCACTTCCCAGATACGCGGCGGTGGCAGGTTGCTTTCCGGCACGCCGTCAAACGATCCGTGCAGCCAGCCATGCCATTCCGCAGGCACACGGCTTGCGTCGTTGGACCCGTTATAGATCACCCAGCGGCGTTCCCGCCCGGCGAAGGGGTGCCCCTTGGGAAAAGGCTTCTTCGCACGGTAATATTTATTACCCTGCGCGTCGGTGCCGACCTGTTCGCCCTTGAGAGCGGTGTCGAGCATGGTGGTCATGGTTGCGCCATTCCACCAGGTGAAGATCTTGCCTAGGATGCTCATGGTGGTCGCGCTTAGCCGTTGAAGAGGGGAGTCGGCAAGCGGGTTGATGCGCGTGCCGTGCTGTGAAAGTCGATTACCAATCTACGCGATCGCCGGGTTGGATGCCCAGCTTTGCTGCAAGGCCACCGTTTATCTCGAACACGGCAAGCGTAGGCCCGCCAGAGATCAGCGGCGTTTCGTCGTAAGGGACGGCATTGGCGGCGATATTGATGATCCGCCGGTCCAGCCCCACGTAAATGATATCGAGCGAGATGACCGTGTTGCGCATCCAGAACGAGGCGCGATCCGGCGGATTGCGCAAGAAGATCATCCCTTCATCGTCCGCCAGCTTTGTGCGGAACATCAGGCCCTTCGCCTGCTCAGCCGAAGTGCGCGCGAATTCCGTATTGAACATCAGACGCTTGTTGCCCCGCGTCACCGTCACCGGCGCGACTTGCAGGCCCGAGATCGGATGGACAGATGCCGTTGCAGCCGTTGCCGGTGCCTTTGCGCCTGCATCCGCCACGCCGGGCGAGCAACTTGCGACCAGCGCGAGCGCGGCCAATGCGAAAGTTCTAATCGCCTGCTTCATCGATCCATTCATCCAAGGCTTCCGGTGACAGGGCATTCACCACCTCACGCGCATGTGCAAGGGGGTGTCCGGCACGGAGCATTGCCGCGAGCTGCTTTTCACGCAAGGCTGGATCAATCCGCCCGCCGCCGCCCGACACGGCGAACGGGCCGAATCGCCGCTTGCGCGCCATGACCAGCGCGGCACGGCGGCGCTCGGCCTCGCTGCCCCGCGATTCCTCTCGCAGGGTTTCCGCTATTCCGGCCGCGCCCAAGGCCTGATCGATGCGCCGCGCGCCATATCCTCGCCGCAGCAATCCTTGCGCCTTGCCGCGTGCAAAACTGGCATCGTCGATATAGCCCAACTCCACAAAGCGGTGGACCACCCCGGCAATGTCAGGCTCCCCCTCGCCTTCCCAGCCGCGTTCACGCAGTTTGCGGCGCAGATAGTCAGATAGTTTGCCTGCGCTTGTGGCGAAGCGCGCAACATAGCCGAGCGCCATTTCCTCCATGCGTGGCCGATCAAGCGGTTTGGGCGGACGCCTTTCCCGTCTGCTGTCGCGCCTGCGCCCTGTCAGTCCATCGGGCGTATCTGGGGAATTGTGATCCATGCGCCACATTCGTGCCACAGTCGCGGCTAAATGAGAACGTCCGAACCGTGGTGGCGTTGTTTTCGCGTCACGGACCAGTAATGGGCCGTTCACGAGTGGGCGCGCAGATGCCCACAGGACGATAGAATAGAACATCGGGGTATCGCATGACTGTTTCGAACGCTGTCGCTGATAAGGCGACCCTCGTTCCCACACCAAATGTCGACGTCCAGCCACGTCGCTATGCGGATTTCGATACTTTCTGTGATGCACTCGACTATGCCGCAAAGGGCGTGCTTGGATTCAACTTCCATGACCCGCGCGGCAATCTGGCGCAGGCCTATCCTTATTCCGAACTGCGCAAAGACGCGCTGGTTGCCGCGCGCAAGCTGATGGCGCTGGGCATCGCGCCGGGAGACCGGGTGGCATTGGTGGCCGAAACCGGTCCCGATTTCGCCGCCATCTTCTGCGGCGCAATGTATGCCGGCGCATGGCCCGTGCCGCTGCCGCTGCCGACCAGCTTTGGCGGCAAGGAAAGCTATATCGACCAATTGGCCGTGCAGCTTTCCAGCTCTGACCCCAAGATGCTGGTCTACCCCGGCGAGATTGCCGAGATGGCCGGCGCTGCTGCCGCGCGGCAAGGCTGCGCCGGGCTTTCGTGGGAAGAATTCCACGCTGGTGGGCAAAGCGAAGCCGCCCTGCCCACACCCGATCCAGAAGCGATCAGCTACCTCCAGTATTCCAGCGGCTCCACCCGCTTCCCGCATGGCGTAGCCGTTACCCATCGTGCGCTGCTGGCCAATCTGGCGGGCCATTCGCACGGCATGAAGATCGACAACCCGGACCGCGCAGTTTCGTGGCTGCCGTGGTATCACGACATGGGTCTGGTCGGCTGCTTCCTCTCGCCTATCGCCAACAGCGTCTCGGTCGATTTCCTCAAGACCGAAGATTTCGCGCGCCGTCCGCTGGCTTGGCTGGATCTGATCAGCCGCAATCAGGGCACCACGCTCTCCTATTCGCCCACCTTCGGGTACGATATCTGCGCCCGCCGCATTTCGAGCCAGAGCCACGTGGCCGACCGCTTTGACCTTTCGCGGTGGCGCGTTGCGGGCAATGGCGCGGATATGATCCGGCCCGATGTAATGCAGAGCTTCGTCAATGCTTTTGCCGAAGCGGGCTTCAAGGCTGATGCTTTTCTGCCAAGCTACGGATTGGCCGAGGCAACGCTGGCTGTGACCATCATGCCACCAGGCGAAGGCATTCGCGTCGAACTGGTTGAGGAAGAACGTCTTTCGGGCAGCCCTCGCGATCTGTCGCGGCCTGCCCGCTATCGTGCGATGGTCAACTGCGGCGTTCCCGTGCGCGGCATGGAAGTGGCAATCCGGGGCGAGAACGGCAATGCGCTGGCCCACCATCACATCGGCAAGGTATGGTGCCGTGGCTCGTCGGTGATGCATTCGTACTTCCGCGATCCAGAAGCTACCGATGCCTGCATGGTCGATGGCTGGCTGGACACTGGCGACATGGGCTATGTCGATGAAAAGGGCTACCTGTTCATCGTCGGTCGCGCCAAGGACATGATCATCATTAACGGCAAGAACCACTGGCCGCAGGACATCGAATGGGCAGTGGAACAGCTTCCCGGGTTCCATCAGGGCGATATCGCTGCCTTCTCGGTAGAGACTGAAAATGGCGAGGAAGCACCCGCCGTACTGGTCCACTGCCGCGTGTCCGATCCCGTTGAGCGCCTGAAGCTGCGTGACCAGATCCGCGACAAGGTGCGTTCGATTACCGGAATGAACTGCGTGGTCGAACTCGTACCACCACGCACCCTGCCGCGCACCAGTTCGGGCAAGTTGAGCCGGGCGAAGGCCAAGAAGCTTTATCTGAACGGCGAGATCGCGCCCTATCAGCTGGCAGCCTGAACAGGCGGGATGCGCCGGAAAACATCCAAATTGGCTTGACGTCACTCCATTCTTGCGATTCCTTGACAAGGGAATTGGGAGAGAACGAAAATGGCCACGACAAACGCGCCGCAAAAAGGCGTGCCGCAGGAATTGTCGGGTGTAGTGATCGGATGGAAACATCAGGACATTTCGCGCAACATCCAGCTGACGGTGCAATCGACAATAGCATCTAGACCAACGCCTGATGCGGTCGATACCCACCACCTTCTGATGACGCGCAATCAGGCCATGCTGTTGGCGCAGTACCTGATGCGACTGACAGGACAGGACGCGCCCGCTCCCCGGAAGCGTGGTTGGCTGCAACGCCTGTTCGGCTGAGTATCGTTTTCCCGCTTCCCTAATTGATCGGTTAAGGTCATTCTGCCGCCGAAGCTCCACGCAGAACGGGAGCCGGGAGAGGCCATGTTTTCAACGATCCTCAAGCGCCGCCTGCTGGGCGGTGTCATCCTGCTGCTATCGGCGCTTCCCGCGGCGGCTGAGACGCCCAGTGAAGCCACCCGCCAGGCCAATAGCGCCGTGCTTTCCGAACTGCCGATGGCAGACCGGCGCGATTTCGATTGGGCTGAGCGCGGATTCGTCGGGACACTGAAAGACCCGGTGATCCGCGATGCGGCGGGCAAGCCGGTGTGGGATACCGCCGCCTTTGCCTTTGCCAAAGGCGATGCGCCGCCGAATGTCCACCCTAGCCTGTGGCGGCACGCGCAGGTGCTGGGCAAGGCGGGCCTGTTCAAGGTAACTGACCGGATCTGGCAGGTGCGCGGCTTCGATGTTGCGAACATCACTTTTGTGCGGGGCGACAAGGGCTGGATCGTGATTGATCCCCTCACGGCGACCGAGACTGCGGCTGCAGCGTACGCGCTGATTTCCGAGAAAGTGGCGAAACTGCCGGTCACGGCTATGATTTATACGCACAGCCACGTCGATCACTTTGGCGGGGCTGGTGCAATCGGCGCGGTCATGGCCAAGGATGCCCCTATCCTTGCGCCACAGGGCTTCACCCGCGCGGCGGTGAGTGAGAACGTGATTGCCGGGCCTGCGATGGGCCGCCGCGCCGGATACCAGTTCGGTCTTGGCTTGCCCAAGGGACCGGAAGGATCAATGGGGTCGGGCATTGGCATGGGCGTGGCTGCGGGCACACGCAGCCTTGTTCCGCCGACGCGCGAGATCACCGAAACCGGCACCGAACTCACCATCGACGGCGTCCGCATCCGCTTTCAGGTGACGCCCGGCACCGAAGCGCCTGCCGAGATGAACTTCGGTTTCCCCGACTGGAAAGTGGCCGACCTTGCCGAAAACGCCAATGTGACGCAGCACAATATCCTCACCCCGCGCGGCGCTATGATCCGCGATGCCAAGGCATGGGCGCAAGGGCTGACCGAGGCGATGGACTTCTTTGCAGGGGCCGAAGTGCTGATAGCCAGCCACGGTTGGCCCCGCTTCGGGGCGGGCGAGATCGCCGACTATCTGGGCAAGCACCGTGACGCATATGCCTATCTGCATGACCAGACGGTGCGGCTGATGAACAAAGGGCTGACCGGGCCGGAAATCGCAGCGACGCTCACCCTGCCGCCTGCATTGGCTAAGCAATGGTACGACCGGCCTTACTACGGGTCATACAGTTTCAATTCCCGGGCGGTACATCAGTTCTACATGGGTTGGTACGATGGCAACCCGGTCCACCTCGCCCCACTCCCCCCAGAATCCGGAGGCAAGCGCTATGTCGAAGCGATGGGCGGCGCGGCGCGGGTAAAGGCTTTGGCGCAAGAAGCTTTTGCCAAAGGCGATTACGCCTGGGCCGCCGAACTGCTCGACAAGGTGATCTTTGCAGATGGCGCGGACGCGGCGGCCAAAGCGCTGCTGGCGCGCACCTACCGTGAGCTTGCCTACCAGAGCGAGAACGCACTCTGGCGCAATATGTACCTGACGGGTGCAGATGAACTGGACAACGGTGTGGCGTCGGTTGACCCAACCGGTGGGGCCGCGCTGATCAGCCAGTTGCCGCCGTCCGACCTGTTCGATGTGCTGGCCGTGCGGCTCGATCCGGCAAAGGCCGGAGAGGGTGCAGTGGCGCTGGGCTTCGTGTTCCCGGACAAGCAGGTGCAGCATACCGTGACGGTAGCCAACGGTGTTCTGGTGCATCGCCCCGGCCTGCGCGATGGCAGGCAAGCGACGCTGACAGTGCGCTATGGCGACCTGCTGGCGGCGCTCTTTTCAGGACAGCCCCTCGCCGCGAAGGTCGCATCAGGCGATGCGAAGATTGAAGGGGATCCGGCAGCCTTTGCCCGCCTGATCGGCTGGCTGGACAAGCCGGACCCCGCCTTCAATATCGTGACGCCTTAAGGGACAGGCTTCTTGAGATAGGCGATGACGTTCGCACGCTCTGCCGGATTGGGCAGACCCGCAAAGGCCATCGAATTGCCGGGCACAACCGCAGACGGCTTGGTCAGCCACTTGTCGAGCGTGGCGTCATCCCACTTGAGATTGGCCTTCTTCATCGCGGCAGAATACTTGAAGTTCGGCACTGCGCCTGCCTTGCGGCCAGCAACGCCGGAAAGGTTCGGCCCCATCTTCGGGCCTGCAGTGGGCTGAACAGCATGGCAAGCGACACAGCGCATGAATACCTTCTTGCCCGCAACCGGATCACCCTTTGCCTGCGCAAAAGCCGTTCCGCCTGCCAGCGCCGAAACCGCGAGGCCTGCAATCAACACTGCACCCGTCAACTTGCTCATCTGGATACCTGCCCTGTTCTAAACCGGTCCTGACTTCACCGCGAAGCCTTGGATCCCTCATCACGCGTGCGCGCTTTATCCTGCCTGAACGGTTTTGCGCCATAGCCAAAAGGAAGCAGGCATTCAAAAAGGTGGAACTGCCCGCTAGGTGGAATCATGGAAACGCATTTCACACCCTGTCGCCGCCCTTTGCCACTTGGCTTCCTGAACGCGCTGGCACAGCGCTTCGGCCCGGCATGCCAGACCGGCGACGCAATCCGGGAGCAGCACGGAGCGAGCGAATCGCAATATCCCACGGTTGCGCCCGACGCCGTTGTCTACGCCACCTCGACGCAGGACGTGGTCGATTGCGTGAACCTTTGCCGGGAGGCCGGGGTGGCTATCGTGCCATATGGTGCCGGAACGTCGCTGGAGGGCCACACCCTGCCACTTGAAGGCGGTGTCAGCCTCGATATGTCGCGCATGGACGCGGTGCTGGCGGTGAACCACGCCGACTTTGATTGCACCGTGCAACCCGGCATCCGGCGCGAGGCGCTGAATGCCTACTTACGCGATACCGGCCTGTTCTTTCCGATTGATCCCGGCGCGAACGCCACCATCGGCGGCATGGCCTCGACCCGCGCATCGGGCACCAACGCCGTCCGCTATGGCACGATGCGCGAGGTGGTGCTGGGGCTGGAAGTGGTGACGGCGCAGGGTAAGGTCATACGCACCGGCAGGCGGGCGAAGAAGTCTGCTGCGGGATACGACCTGACGCGCCTCTACATAGGGTCTGAAGGCACCTTGGGCGTCATTACCGGCATCACACTGCGCCTGAATCCGGTTCCAGAAGCCATTCTTGCCGCCATCTGTCCGTTCGAGACGCTGGCAGGCGCGGTTGAGACGGTGGTGCAGGCTTTCCATTGCAGCGTGCCAATGGCGCGGATTGAGCTGCTCGATGCGATGCAGGTCCGCGCGGTTAACTTACGTTCCAAACTGGGCCTGCCCGAAGTGCCGACCCTGTTCTTCGAATTCCACGGCAGCGCGGCGGGCGTCGCCGATCAAGTGGAGACGGTGAAGGCTCTCGCTGCTGCGAACGGCGGCGGCGAATTCCAGTGGGCAACGCTGGCCGAAGACCGCAACCGCCTGTGGCGCGCGCGGCACGAGGCCTATTACGCAGCGGTCAATTTGCGGCCCGGCGCCATCGGCCTGACCACCGACGTGTGTGTGCCGATGAGCCGCCTTGCCGAGTGCATCCTCGCCACCCGCGCCGAACTGGACCAGTGCAGCGTGCCCGCCACCATCGTGGGGCATGTGGGCGACGGCAATTTCCACCTGATCTTCTCGATAGACCCGAACGCGCCGCATGAAATGGCCGAGGTGGAAGCGCTCAACCACCGCATGGTCGCCCGCGCGCTGGCGATGGACGGCACCTGTACCGGCGAACATGGCATCGGCATCGGCAAACAACAGTGCCTGATCGATGAACTGGGCGAGGATGCGGTGGACGTGATGCGCACACTGAAGCGCGCGCTGGACCCAGACAACCTATTCAATCCGGGGAAGATTTTTCGGATCTGAGGAAGCCCACCCCGAACCCCTCCCGCCTGCGGGAGGGGAGTTGATGGCACTGCTTGTGCCCTCCCGCGGGCGGGAGGGCCGCGAGACTTACCGACCCGAAGGCGAAGTTAGTCGCAGCGGGGTGGGCATTGATGCCTCACTCCATTTCAAGAATGATCGCATCAACCGCCAGACTGTCGCCGACCTTAGCATTGACCGATTTCACCTTGCCCGATTTCTCAGCGCGCAGGATGTTCTCCATCTTCATGGCCTCAACCACAGCGAGCGGTTGCCCGGCTTCCACAGCATCGCCCTCACCCACGTTGAGCGTGACCAGCAAGCCCGGCATCGGGCAGATCAGGAACTTCGAAAGATCAGGCGGGATCTTTTCGATCATGTGCTGCGTGTACGGCGCGATGTGCGCCGGAAGCACCTGCACCTGATGGATCGCGCCGCGCGTGGTCAGCTTGAAGCCTGCGCGGGTTGGTTCGACCTTCACCGACAGCGGCTTATCGTCGATCTCGCAATGCACCACGCGGTCGCCCGGCGTGTACTCCAACGCCAGGTCGATGGCCTTGCCGTCCACCGTCACTTCGTCTTCGTCGAGCGTGACCGCAAAGGTCGCATCGCCGATCTTCACTGCCCATTCGTAAGGCGGGTCAAGCTCGTCACCCAACTGTTGGTCAACGCGGCGGGCACGGTCAGACCGCGCCGTGGCGAGGAAGCCTGCCAGCGCCGCCAGCGTCTGCTTCAATTCGTCAGACGTTGCCGCGCCGTGGAAGCCTTCGGGGTATTCCTCGGCGATGAAGCCCGTGGTCAGCTCGCCCGAACGGAAGCGCGGGTGCTGCATGATGGCGCTGACAAAATCGATGTTGTGGCCAAGGCCCTCGATCTCGAACGCATCCAACGCTTCAATCTGCTTGTCCGCCGCTTCATCGCGCGTCGACCCCCACGTGATCAGCTTGGCGATCATCGGGTCATAGAACATCGAAACTTCGCCGCCTTCATAGACGCCATCGTCCACGCGCACGCCGTCCAGCCCGCGACGGCCATTTTCAGCGCCATCGTCTTCCCAGCCTGCAACCGGCGGATTGTAGCGGATCAGGCGTCCGGTCGAGGGCAGGAACCCGCGATAGGGGTCTTCGGCATAGACGCGGTTTTCAATCGCCCAGCCGTCGATCTTGATGTCGTCCTGCGTCATGGCGAGCTTTTCGCCATAGGCGACGCGGATCATCTGCTCGACCAGATCGATGCCGGTGATGGCTTCGGTGACCGGGTGTTCCACCTGCAGGCGGGTGTTCATTTCGAGGAAGTAGAAGCTCTCGCCGCTCGGGTCCGCGCCCGAAACGATCAGTTCTACCGTGCCTGCGCTGTAGTAGCCCACCGCGCGCGACAGGGCGACGCACTGCTCGCCCATCGCCTTGCGCATCTTGGGCGTCACGAAGGGCGAAGGCGCTTCTTCGACCACCTTCTGGTGGCGGCGCTGGATCGAGCATTCACGCTCGTTCAGGTAAAGAATGTTGCCGTGCTTATCGCCGAGGATCTGGATTTCGATGTGGCGCGGGTTGAGAATGAACTTTTCGATGAACACGCGGTCATCGCCGAACGAGTTCAGCCCTTCACGCTTGGTCGCTTCAAAGCCCTCGCGCACGTCCTTTTCATTGTAAGCAAGACGCATGCCCTTGCCGCCGCCGCCCGCAGAGGCCTTCATCATCACCGGATAGCCGATCTCTTCCGAGATGCGCACGGCATGTTCGGTATCCTCGATTTCACCCACGAAGCCGGGGACGACATTGACGCCCGCTTTCAGCGCCAGCTTCTTGGATTCGATCTTGTCCCCCATCGCGGCAATGGCGTTCACCGGAGGGCCGACAAACGCGATGCCTTCAGCCGCCAGCGCCTCGGCAAACGAGGTGCGTTCGGACAGGAAGCCGTAGCCGGGGTGAACCGCATCCGCGCCGGTCTGCTTGCACGCGGCGATGATCTTGTCGGCGATCAGATAGGACTGCGCAGCAGGCGCAGGCCCGATATGCACCGCCTCATCCGCCATCTGCACGAACGGCGCACGGGCATCAGCATCGGAATAGACCGCCACCGTCTGGATACCCATGCGGCGCGCCGTCTTGATCACGCGGCAAGCAATTTCGCCACGGTTGGCGATGAGGATTTTCTTGAACATTCTATCTACCCTTCAATCGCTTAAGCGTCAGCCGGCGGCATATTGTGCCCCAACAACCGCAGCATGTCCGCCGCCGCCTCGACCACATTGGTGCCCGGCCCGTAGATGCCCTGCACCCCGGCATCGCGCAGGAAATCGTAGTCCTGTGGGGGGATCACACCGCCTGCGACGACCTTGATGTCGCTGCGTCCAGCTGCGCGGAGGTGCCCGATCAGTTCGGGGATCAGCGTCTTGTGTCCGGCCGCCAGCGATGATGCGCCGATGGCGTCCACGTCCTTTTCCAACGCCAGTTTGGCGGCTTCTTCAGGCGTCTGGAACAGCGGGCCGCTGGTTACATCAAAGCCCATGTCGCCAAAGGCCGAGGCGATCACGTTTGCCCCGCGATCATGCCCGTCCTGCCCCATCTTGGCGACCAGCATGCGCGGGGTGCGACCAAGGCGGCGACCGACGGCTTCGACGCCGTCAACGACCTGCTGGTAGCGGTTATCACCGGCATAGGCCGAACCGTAAACGCCTTTCACCGGCGTGGGGAACGTGCCGTGCCTGCCGAACACGACTTCCATCGCGTCCGAAATCTCGCCCAGCGTCGCGCGGTAGCGGGCGGCTTCAACGGCCAGTTCGAGCAGGTTGCCGCCGGTCTTTGCGCCTTCGGTCAGGGCGTTCAGTGCGGCGCGGCACTTCGTCTCGTCGCGGCTTTCGCGCACCCACTTCAGGCGGGCGATCTGGCCTTGGCGAACCTTGTCGTTATCGATGTCCAGCGTGTCGAGGTGGTCTTCTGTGGCAAGGCGGTACTTGTTCACGCCGACGATCACGTCTTCGGCGCGATCAACGCGGGCCTGACGGCCAGCGGCGGCTTCCTCGATCATCGCCTTGGGCCAGCCAGCGGCTACAGCCTTGGCCATGCCGCCTTCGCTCTCGACGCGTTCGATGATCTCCCACGCCTTGTCGACCAGTTCCTGAGTCAGGCTTTCGATGTAGTACGACCCGCCGAGCGGATCGACCACGTTGCACATGCCTGTCTCTTCCTGAATCACGATCTGCGTGTTGCGCGCGATGCGTGCGGAAAAGTCGGTCGGCAGCGCGATGGCTTCATCGAGCGCGTTGGTGTGGAGCGACTGCGTGCCGCCCAGCATCGCGGCCATTGCTTCAATCGTGGTACGGATGACGTTGTTGTAAGGGTCTTGCTCCTGCAACGACACGCCCGAGGTCTGGCAGTGCGTGCGCAACATCTTGCTGCGCTCGTCCTGCGCGCCCAGCTTGGTCATCACGCGGTGCCACAGCACGCGCGCCGCGCGCAGCTTGGCCACTTCCATGAAGAAGTTCATGCCGATGGCGAAGAAAAACGACAGGCGACCGGCAAACTTGTCGATGTCGAGGCCCGAGGCCACGCCGTATTTCACGTATTCCATGCCATCGGCGATGGTGAACGCGAGTTCCTGAACCTGCGTCGCGCCCGCTTCCTGCATGTGATAGCCGGAAATGGAGATCGAGTTGAACTTGGGCATTTCGCGGCTGGTGTAGCCGAAGATGTCCGAGATGATCCGCATGCTCGGCTCGGGCGGGTAGATGTAGGTGTTGCGGACCATGAACTCCTTGAGGATGTCGTTCTGGATGGTCCCGTCGAGTTGCGCGCGGCTTACGCCTTGCTCTTCACCGGCCACGATGAAGAACGCGAGGATCGGGATGACCGCGCCGTTCATGGTCATCGAAACGGACATCTGATCGAGCGGGATGCCGTCGAACAGGATCTTCATGTCCTCGACGGAGTCGATAGCCACCCCCGCCTTGCCGACATCGCCGGTTACGCGCGGGTGGTCGGAGTCATAGCCGCGGTGCGTGGCAAGGTCGAAGGCGACCGAGAGGCCCTTCTGCCCTGCCGCGAGGTTGCGGCGGTAGAAGGCGTTCGATTCCTCGGCGGTGGAGAAACCGGCGTACTGGCGGATGGTCCAGGGGCGACCGGCATACATCGAGGCGCGGACGCCGCGCGTGAACGGCGCGAAACCGGGCAGGCCGGGATCGACGGTCACGTCCTCGGCTGTGTAGAGCGGCTTGACGGCGATGCCTTCCGGCGTTTGCCACGTGAGGTCTTTGCCTTTGACTTCCTTGGCGGCGGCGGCCTGCCAGTCTGCCAGTGTCGTGTCGCTCATCATTCGTTCCTCTCGTCCTCTCCCGCAGGCGGGAGAGGATACGCAGGCTTGGCAGCTTGCTGCCTAGCCGGAGTTGGTGTGGGCTTGCCCGGTCACCCGGCTCACCCCGCTGCGACTAAGGCCGCCTGCGGCGACCCAAGTCTCGCGCCCCTCCCGCTTGCGGGAGGGGCCAGGTTCAATGCGCTTCGGTCGGCACTTCCATAATCTCGGTCAGTTGCCCGCCCATATCCTTGGGGTGGACGAAAAAGATCAGCGTCCCGTGCGCGCCGATGCGCGGCTCGCCCAGCACGCGCTTGCCCTGTGATTCAAACCACGCCTTGGCCGCATGAATATCGGGCACTTCGTAGCAAAGGTGGTGCTGCCCGCCCAAAGGATTGGCCGCGAGCCACTTGCCCACCGCGCTGTCCGGGCTGGTCGGCTCGATAAGTTCGATCTGCGTGCCTGCCGTGCCATTTTCACCCGGAGTGTTCACAAAGCACACCCGCACCTGCTGGCTTTCCAGCACGAACGGCTCGGTGATGTCGCTCGCGCCCATCACATCGCGGTAGAATGCGACGGAAGCGTCGATATCGGGCGTTGCGACGCCGACGTGGTTGAGGCGGCCCAGCTTCATGTCAAACCTTCTCGATGACCATAGCGATGCCCTGACCGCCGCCAATGCACATGGTGATCAGGCCGTACCTGCCGCCGGTGCGGTGCAGTTCGTACATTGCCTTGATCGTCAGGATCGCGCCGGTTGCGCCGATGGGGTGGCCCAGCGAAATGCCCGAACCGTTGACGTTGGTCTTGGCAGGATCAAAGCCCAGTTCCTTGGCAACGCCACAGGCCTGCGCGGCAAAGGCTTCGTTGCTTTCGATCACGTCGATCTGGTCGAGGGTGAGGCCAGCCCGTTGCAGCGCAATCGGCACGGCCTTGACCGGGCCGAGGCCCATAACGTTCGGTTCGACGCCCGCGTGACCCCAGCCGAGGATCTTCGCCATTGGCTTCAGGCCGTGCTCTTCAACCGCCTTGCCGCTCGCCAGCACGACCGCCGCCGCGCCGTCATTGATGCCGCTGGCATTGCCTGCGGTGACCGTGCCGTCCTTCTTGAACACCGGCTTGAGGCCAGCCATCGCTTCGACCGAGGCATCGGCGCGGAAATGCTCGTCGGTGTCGAACACGATCGTGCCCTTGCGGGTCTTGATCTCGACCGGAACGATCTGTTCCTTGAAGTAGCCCGCCGCAACTGCTGCTGCAGCGCGATGGTGGCTCTGCACCGCCAAGGCGTCCTGCTCTTCGCGGCTGATCCCGCAGCGTTCGGCCACGTTCTCGGCCGTCACGCCCATGTGGATGCCTTCGAACGGATCGTGCAGCGCGCCCAGCATGGCATCCATCAGCACCTGATCGCCCATCTTCTGCCCGTTGCGCGCGGTCAGCACCATGTGCGGCGCGTTCGACATGCTTTCAGCGCCGCCGCCAATGGCGATGTCCTGCTCACCCAGCGCAATGCCTTGTGCCGCCGAGACGATGGCTTGCAGGCCCGAGCCGCACAGGCGGTTGACGTTCATCGCAGGAGCCTCAATCGGAATGCCCGCGTTGACCGCTGCCACGCGGCTGACATAGGCGTCCTTGGGCTGCGTCGGCACAACGGTGCCAATCACCACGTTCTGCACCTTGTCAGCCGTGATACCGGCCCGCGCAATGGCTTCCTTGATAACAAGCGCGCCAGTCTCTGCCGGTCGCATGGAGGCAAGGCTGCCACCGAATGAGCCAATGGCGGTGCGCGCGCCCGAGACGATATAGATGTCGTTCATGCCAGGTCTTCCAGACTAGTGCGCTCTTCAGAGCGGAATGTTGTCGTGCTTCTTCCACGGGTTCTCAAGGCTTTTGGTCTTGAGCTTGCGCAGGCCCAGTGCCACGCGGCGGCGGGTCGAGTGCGGGTGGATCACCTCGTCGATGAAGCCCTTGCTGGCCGCCACGAACGGGTTGGCAAAGCGGTCTTCGTATTCCTTGGTCTTGACCGCCTGCTCTTCGGCAGAAAGGCCACGGAAGATGATTTCGACCGCGCCCTTTGCGCCCATCACCGCGATTTCGGCGGTGGGCCATGCGTAGTTGAGATCGCCGCGCAGGTGCTTTGATGCCATCACGTCATAGGCCCCGCCATAGGCTTTGCGCGTGATGACGGTGATCTTGGGCACGGTCGCCTCGGCATAGGCGAACAGCAGCTTCGCACCGTGCTTGATGATGCCGTTGTGCTCCTGCGCCGTGCCGGGAAGGAAGCCGGGAACATCAACAAACGTCAGGATCGGGATGCTGAACGCATCGCAGAACCGCACAAAACGTGCGGCTTTCTTGGACGAATTGATGTCGAGCACGCCTGCCAGCACCATCGGCTGGTTGGCCACGATGCCCACTGTGCGCCCTTCGATGCGCCCGAAACCGCAGATGATGTTGCCCGCATGCTTCGGCTGCACTTCGAAAAACTCGCCTTCGTCCACCGTCTTGCGGATCACTTCATGCATGTCATAGGGCTGGTTGGCCGATGCGGGCACGATGCTGTCGAGGCTGTGCTCGGCGCGGTCGTAAGGATCGGACGTAGGCCGTTCGGGCACATCGTGGCGGTTTGATAGCGGCAGGTAATCGAAGAAATCGCGCGCCGCCAGTAGCGCCTCAATGTCGTTCTCCAGCGCAAGGTCAGCGACCGAGGTCTTGGTCGTGTGCGTCACCGCGCCGCCCAGTTCCTCCTGAGTCACCACCTCGTTGGTGACGGTCTTGACCACGTCAGGACCGGTGACGAACATGTAGCTGCTGTCCTTCACCATGAAGATGAAGTCAGTCATCGCAGGGGAATAGACCGCGCCGCCTGCACATGGACCCATGATCAGCGAAAGCTGCGGCACCACGCCCGATGCCAGCACGTTGCGCTGGAACACTTCGGCATAGCCGCCAAGCGAAGCCACGCCTTCCTGAATGCGCGCGCCGCCTGAATCATTCAGCCCGATTACCGGCGCGCCAACCTTCAGCGCCGTGTCCATGATCTTGCAGATCTTCTGCGCGTGCCGTTCGGAAAGCGAACCGCCGAATACCGTGAAGTCCTGGCTGAACACATAGACCAGACGCCCGTTGATCGTGCCCGAACCCGTCACCACGCCATCGCCCGGAATGACCGTGTCCGGCATCCCGAAATCGACGCAGTTGTGTTCGACATACATATCGACTTCTTCGAAGCTGCCTTCATCGAGCAGCACCTTCAGCCGCTCACGCGCGGTCAGCTTGCCCTTGGCGTGCTGCGCATCGATGCGCTTCTGCCCGCCACCCATGCGCGCCGCCTGACGGCGCTTTTCCATTTCGGCAATATTGGCGGACATGCTTGCACCCTTTTGCTGATCGGTCGTAAATCTTGCGTGGCTCCGGCCCGCGCCCCCTCCCCGGGGCGTAAGCCAGAGCCGGAACCGCTGCACTGCCGAAGGCGGAGCCACGGATCGGCCCTTCAACTGCGCCAGCGCGCTTGCCAAGTCCAATGTTATTCTGCAAACTTGCGAAGGATCACTTTGCAAAATCGGACAACGGGAAATGGCCAGACGCCGCCTCTTTGCAGGCGAACAGCTCAAAGCGTTGCGCACCACGCGCAAGCTCCGTCAGGGCGAGATGGCCGCACTGCTGGGCATCAGCGCATCGTACCTTTCGCAGATCGAGAATGACGAACGCCCGTTGACGCCAGCGCTCACTGACAGGCTGCAAAGCAGCTTCCCGGTGGAGTGGCAGGACTTTGCAGCAGACCGGGTGGAACCCCTGCTCACCGCCCTGCGCGATGCTACTGCCGATCCGATGATCGGCGCAGCACTGCCCGGTGATCAAGTGGAGCGCGTGGCGGAACAGTACCCGGCGTTCGCGCAGGCTTTTGCCACATTGTGGGAGCAGCATCGCCGTTCGGTGCAACGGCTTGAAGCCATCGACGAGGCGCTTGGATCAGACAACGTGACCGGCGGACGTCTGCCGTGGGAGGAAGTACGCGACTGGTTCCACCATGCCAACAACTATGTCGATAGCATAGATCGGGCGGCTGAACGGCTGGCCGTGCGCCTCTCCGGCACAGGAATGTCGCCCACGATGGGGCAAATGGCGATTTGGCTGGAAAGCCGGGGCATCGCGGTGGAGCAATTGAGCGGCGGAGCGATGCGGCGGTTCGATCCGGCAGCAAGGAGGCTGACGCTGGACCCCAACCAGCCGGTCGAAAGTGGCCGTTTCCAGATGGCGTATCAACTGGCTGCCGAAGGCCTGCACGACGAGATAGCGGCGATCGTTGGAGAGGCCACGCTGCAATCGGACGCCGCCCGCCAACTCCTCACCGTTGGCCTTGGCAACTATGCAGCGGGCGCACTGATCATGCCCTACGAATGGTTCCGCACCCGCGCCCGCGCCTTGCGCCACGATATAGACCAGTTGCGCCTGATCTTTGGCGCAAGCTTCGAACAGGTCTGCCACCGCCTGTCCACGTTGCAACGCCCGCAAGCGCGCGGCATTCCTATGTTCTTCTGCCGCGTCGATATGGCGGGCAACATCACAAAGCGCCATTCCGCCACGCGCCTGCAGTTCGCCCGCTTCGGCGGAGCATGCCCGCTGTGGGTGGTGCATGAAGCCGTGGCGATCCCCGACCGCATTCACGTGCAGGCTGCCGAAATGCCCGATGGCGTGCGCTATGTGTCGATTGCCAAGGGCTTGGTGAAGCCATCGGGCAGCTTTTACCGCCCACCGCGCCGCTATGCCGTAGCACTGGGCTGCGAAGCCGCGCTGGCGGACGAGTTCATCTATGCCGATGGTCTGAACCTGTCCCGGCCAGAAGCTGTCACGCGCATTGGCATTTCATGCCGCATCTGCCCGCGCGACACGTGCGACCAGCGCGCCTTCCCGCCAAGCGACCGCGCCATCGTGGTCGATCCCCACGCCCGCGATTTGGTGCCTTATGGCATCACCGACCTTTGACACTGCCGGATCACTGCACCACGCGCACTTGCGCCGTTCCTGTGGCCCAGACTGGCAGGTAAAGGCCCGATCCCGCCGCCTGCAGCTGGCCTGAACGCGCTCTCTTCAAATCGGCGTTGATCACGAAATTGCCTTCGCGCTCGGTTTCGATCGCACGGTCCACCTTGCCCAGAAGTTCGGCGAAGTCCTTTTCAAAGTTCTGCGTTAGTCCGGCCGCAACAAATTGCGCCACGCCCGGCGCGTTGATCAGCCGAATGATCAAGTCCCCACCCGTCATGTCCGTGGTGCCACTCACGGTAAGATCCTCAAATCCCACACGGCGCGAGTTTTCGGCATTCACAGGTTTTCCGGTGAGCCAAACCGTGCCGCTTGCTTTCTCCCCGCCACTCTGGCGTTGTGCGTCGAAAGTAAGCCCGACGGCAATCTTGCCGCCCTTGGTGCCAAAAATTTCTGCCGCTTTGAATGTTGCCGTCACCGGGCCTGCTCCGGGCACCTCGAACGGCCTTGCAGAACGCTTGACCAGAGCTTTCATCAGCACCGGTTCCAGTTCGCGATAGTCGGCAAACACTGGCACGAAAAACTCCAGATTGCCGGTCTGTGCCTGCAACGGGCGCAACGGCGGCAAAGGGGCGGGTGCAGGATCAGCTGGCCGTGGTCCGACAAACGTCTCGGTCAGCGCCAATAGCCCAAGCTTCAGGCGCAGCCGGCCGCCGACCACTTCATATCCGCCATATTCCAGCTCGCGCGGCGTAATGCGCATCCAGACCGGCGGATTTTCACGGTTTAGGGAAACAGTGGTGAATGCGCTGGCCCACGCCTTGCCCACCGCCTGGCGCAAGTTCAGTTTGCCCAGCTCGCCGGGCAATTCACGCTCAAGTTTGGCGATGACCGGCGCCAGCTTGCGATCGGCCTCGTCGGCAAACTCGATGCGCTGCCCCATGAAATCGACATGAGGGGCATTGCGCCAGTCGTATTTAATGTCGACCGTACCGCGCGGCGTCCAGTCCTGCGCCAGATCAATGCGGACTACCGCGCGGGCCACCGCCTCGGCCGTGGCGGATTCATCAATCATACCGCCCACGTTCTCGGCCCGGATGCGGGCATGAAGCGGCATCGTTACACGGATGTCTCGCCCCTGCCCCTCAAGCTGCATCCCACCCCGCGTCACTTCCCCAACGATGCGGCATTTGAGCTTCGGAGTTTTTATCGTGGCGATACCAATATCCAGCCCTTTGCTTTTCGCGCAAACCTGATCGGGCTTATCGATTGTCCACAGCTGCCGCGGCACTTCACGCTCAAGGATGCGCGCCAGATCGGCAAGATCGGCCTCGACCGGCACGGTTATCAGCGAAGGCGAAGGCTCAACCTCGATACTGTCATTGGACCGAGGTGGCTTGCCCCCGTTCCCCGCCATGTCACACCCCGCCAGGATATTCGTGACGACGAGGAGCGAGAGTATGAGGAGGGGGCGTTTCATGTTCTGTCAAACGCAGAACACGCCCAAATGGTGCCCAGACGCGATGATCGGTCATGAGCGTCGTGCAGGCAATGCCCCCGGCAAGGGCGGCGCCAAGCGCCTGCCCCACCGGGTTCAGTGTTGATCAGGCGCCCGGGTTAGGTGCAAAAGCGCAGATCTTGTTGCCATCCGGATCGCGCAGATACGCGCCATATTGCTGGCCCGGCGAATTTTCGCGCACGCCCGGCGCGCCTTCACAAGAGCCGCCGTTGGCCAGCCCTGCGGCGTGCCATGCATCGACTACGGTTGAATCCGCCGCCTTGAACCCCAACGTATAGCCGTTTGACACGGTGTGCGCTTCGCCATTGGAAGGGCTTGCAACAATCAGCGACCCGGCGGCTGAAGGGAACGCTGTACCGTGCGGCAGGGGCACAGCAGTGGCGTGGCCCAGCGTGCCCATCACAGCGGTGTAAAACGCGCGCGACTGGTCGATGTCGTTGGTGCCAAGGAACGTATGGGTGAACATGATTCTCTCCGTCCGAATTGTTATTGAACCGAACAATCTTTGCCCAAATTTCACGCCGCAGTCGAGCAGCTTTTCTGGCTAGAACGTGGTCTCGCTTTCCTGCGGTGCATCGGTCTGGTGGTCCACCGCATAGGTCTCTGCCGCATCCATCACGCGCAGCATGTTGCGGCTCGCCAGCTTTTCAAGATCGGCCTGAGACCATCCCCGGCGCGCCAGTTCCACGAACAGCGCGGGATAAGCCGCCACGTCCTCAAGCTCTGCAACCGTGCTGTCCACCCCGTCCAGATCGCCCCCAAGGCCGACATGGCCTGCACCGATCAGCTTGGCGATGTGATCAATGTGGTCGGCAACGTCATTCACGCTGCCACGCGGCATCGGGTTGGTGTTGTCCCACGCGGCCAGCGCCGCTGTCTCCGCCGCTGGATCGCCACGGTGGAGCGCCTTGAACCGCGCAACTGCAGCTTCGCGTGCCGCCGTCCATTGGCGGGCGCCCTCCACAACATAGGGCGGGTAGAAATTTACCATGACGATGCCCCCCGCCTTGCCAATCAGTGTTAGCGTGGCGTCGGAAATGTTGCGCGCATGGCCGTTGACCGCACGGGCGTTTGAATGGCTGACGATGGGCGGCGGCCCGCCCAGTGCCAGCACATCGCGCATGGTGGCCTCGCTCACGTGCGCCAGATCCACCAGCATGCCCAGCCGATGCATCTCGCGCACCACCTTTTCGCCAAACGGTGCAAGACCATCATGCGCCGGGGCATCGGTTCCACTATCGGCCCAAGCGTTGTTCTTGAAATGCGTCAGCGTCATGTATCGCGCGCCCAGGGCATGCATCTGGCGCAGCACACCCAGCGATCCGCCAATCGAATGCCCGCCCTCCATGCCAAGCAACGAGGCCACGCGCCCGGCCTTTCGTGACGCTTCGACGCACTTGCTGTTGGTGCAGAATTGCAGATCGGCCGGATATTGCGCGATCAACCGGCGCATGACATCGATCTGCTCAAGCGTGGCCTGCACAGCCTGCGGTTCGGGCAAGTTGGCCGAGACATAGACAGACCAGAACTGCGCACCGACCTTGCCCGTTCGCATCCGGGCAATGTCGGTCATCATCGGCGGCACGCCCTTGGCTGCATCGCCCGTGCTGCGCGTATCGCGGAAGTCGAAGCCTTCGAGAATGTTCTTGCGCCGTTCGCGCAACTGCTCGGGCACATCGTTGTGCCCATCGAATACCGGCGCAGCACGCAGGGCGGCATTGGCCACGCTCTCAGCATTGTGTGCAGGCGGTGCGGCGGCGATCAGGGCAAAAGCCAGCGGAGCGAGCAGAGCGGTGCGGTTCATATCCACACCCTTGCCCGAACCAGCTTGTCACTCAAGCCGGTCGAGCAAGAAAGGTGCCCGCGCTACTGCCCTTTGCGCAGCGTCAGCAGCAACAGCGCCGCCACCAGAGACCCCATCGCCATGACTATCGACACGCCCAGCAAGCCAAGCCCTGCCTGCGTGAACAGCACGCCTGCAAGGATCGGTGACCCCGCCGCGCCGATGCGGCCAGCGCCGATGGCAAAGCCTGTGCCGGTGGCGCGCACGTGTGTTGGGAAGCCGATAGCGAACAGCGAATAGAATCCGACGATGGCCGCGTTGGTGGTGAATCCGGTGAAGAACACCGCAAGCCGCCATCCTTCCAGCGTCTCACGCCCGAACCCGAACGAGATCACTGCCAACGCGCCGGTCACCAGCATCGCGATGGTTGGCCATTTCAGCCCGAATTTATGCATGGCAAAGCCGAACAACGCCCCTCCGGTGGCCCCGCCGATGTTCGCCCAGACCAGCACGCTTGCCGCCTCGGGTTGCGAATAGCCAAAGTCGGCCACGATCTTGGGCGACCATTTGAGGATGTAATAGAAGGTCACCGCGTGGAACGAATAGCCCAGCGTGAACAGGATGGTGGTGCGGATCAGGCCGGGCTTGAAAATATCGAACACACTCGGCTTGTCAGCCTCGGCAGGCGCGGCGGGCAGGATGGAAGCCAAAGGCAACGCCAGCTTGCGCAACGAAACGTTGACCTTGTCCAGCGCCGTGGGATCACGCCGCGTGACATAGTAGTCCGGCGTTTCGGGCACAAAGATGAACACCAGCGGGATGAACACCGCTGTGGCAATCGCGCCGAATTCAAACACCAGCCGCCAATCGCCGCCCTTGAGCAACACGCCCGCGATGATCCCGCCCACGGTCGCGCCGATGGGGTAGCCAATGACCATCAGCGCCATTGCCAGCGAGCGGCCCTTCTTGCTGGAAAGTTCAGCGGTTACCGCGTTGATCGCGGCCAGCATGCCGCCAATGCCAAGGCCGGTGATGAAGCGCCACAGCGCAAGCCCGCTAGGGCTGCCCGAAGTTGTGGCAAGCCACATGCCGGTGGTCATCACGACAAGGCATCCAAGGATCGTCGGCCGCCGTCCGAACCGGTCGGCCGCGCCGCCCAGCAGGATCGAACCGAAGCCCATGCCGACCAGTTCCATCGACAGGACGACACCCAGCGCGTCGCGCTCGATCCCCCACTCCTTGGCGATGCCCGGTGCGGCAAAGGCGCTGGACAGCACATCAAAGCCATCAAGCGCATTCAGCGCAATCATCAGGACGACAGCAATCCATTGGCGAACGCCCATCGGCGTCTGCTCGATCACCTCGCGCGGGGTCTGTGTCATGCGGCCCTTGGTCCTCGTCCCAACTGTTAATTGCTATCGCTTATAACTTATTCGTGGATTCGTGAAAGCAGTTCGATAAGCTGCCGCACTTCCTTGTCGGAAAAGCGGCTTTTGACCCACGCTTCGTGCTCGCCAATAGCCGTTTTGGCCCGCGCGAGCATGGCCAAACCGTCGGACTCAAGGAACAGCGCCTGCTTGCGTCCGTCCTTGGGCGAGCGGTCCCTCCGCAGGAAATGCTTGGCCTGCAGCCGGTTGATGATCGCCATAGTCGTCGCCCGGTCCATGCGCAGGCGCTGCGCGAGGTCGGTCTGCGCGATGCCGGGATGATCGTCGACCAGCCACAGTACCGAAACCTGCTTCTGCGTCAGGTCCAGATCGGTGAACGTTTCGGTAAAGTGCCGCAGGCATGCCCCGTGCGCCAGGCGGATGTGGAAGCCGAGAATGTCGTTGATCGCACCAACATCGTCTTCGTCAGTGTGCCCAACCGGCGCGATAGCATCGGCGAATTTGTCCTTGATCAATGCCCTGCCCCCAACGAATGCGCTTGTCTAATTGTTAGCAATACATACAATGTTGCAAGGAGGATGCTATGGCCCAATTTCCGAACACCCCCAGTTTTACGGGATTTAACACGCCTTCACGGATAGAGGCGGATATCGCCGACCTAGCCCACGAAGGCACGATTCCTGCAGGATTAAACGGCGCATTCTATCGCGTCCAGCCCGACCCGCAGTTTCCCCCCCGCCTTGCCGACGATATTGCGTTCAACGGCGATGGCATGATCACGCGGTTTCATATCCACGATGGACAGGTGGACTTCCGCCAGCGCTGGGCCAAGACCGACAAGTGGAAGCTGGAAAACGAGGCTGGAAAGGCCCTGTTCGGTGCCTATCGCAACCCATTGACCGACGATGAGAGCGTGAAGGGCGAATACCGCTCAACCGCCAATACCAACGCCTTCATCTTCGGCGGCAAGCTCTGGGCGATGAAGGAAGACAGTCCGGCCCTCGTCATGGACCCGGCCACGATGGAGACCTTCGGCTTTGAGAAGTTCGGCGGCAAGATGACCGGCCAGACCTTCACCGCGCATCCCAAGGTCGATCCCAAAACCGGCAACATGGTCGCCATCGGCTATGCTGCGTCGGGGCTGTGCACCGATGATGTGACCTACATGGAAATCAGCCCTACCGGCGAACTGATCCGCGAAGTTTGGTTCAAGGTGCCGTACTACTGCATGATGCATGATTTCGGCGTGACCGAGGACTATCTCGTGCTGCATATCGTGCCATCGATCGGCAACTGGGAACGGCTGGAGCAGGGCAAGCCTCACTTCGGCTTTGACACCACGATGCCAGTCCACCTCGGCATCATTCCGCGCCGCGATGGTGTGACGCAAGCCGACATCCGCTGGTTCACCCGCGACAACTGCTTCGCGTCCCACGTCCTCAACGCGTGGCAGGAAGGCACCAAGGTTCATTTCGTCACGTGCGAGGCGAAGAACAATATGTTCCCGTTCTTCCCCGACGTCCACGGCACCCCGTTCAACGGCATGGAAGCGATGAGCTATCCCACCGATTGGGTTGTCGACATGGCGAGCAACGGCGAGGACTTTGCCGAGATCGTCAAGCTATCGGACACTGCCTCAGAATTCCCACGCATCGATGATCGCTTTGTCGGCCAGAAAACCCGCTACGGCTGGTTCCTTGAGATGGACATGAAGCGTCCGGTCGAATTGCGCGGCGGCAGCGCCGGGGGCCTGCTCATGAACTGCCTGTTCCACAAGGACTTCGAGACCGGCAAAGAGCAGCATTGGTGGTGCGGCCCGGTTTCCTCGTTGCAGGAACCCTGCTTCGTCCCCCGCACCAAGGACTCACCCGAAGGCGATGGCTGGATCGTGCAGGTTTGCAACCGCCTGGAAGACCAGCGCAGCGACCTCCTGATCTTTGATGCACTCGACATCGAGAAAGGCCCTGTGGCAACCGTAAATATCCCTATCCGCCTGCGCTTTGGCCTTCACGGCAACTGGGCCAATGCGGAAGAGATCGGGCTGGCCGAAAAGGAACTTGCTGCATGACCATGATCCGCGCCGCCATTTGTCGCGAAGGCAACGCCGGATTCTCGATAGAGAATGCCGAAATCGACTCACCGCGCGCGGGCGAAGTACTCGTCCGCGTTGTTGGTGCGGGCGTTTGCCACACTGACATGGCGGTGCGGGACCGACAGCTGCCGGTGCCGCTGCCGGTCGTGCTGGGGCATGAAGGCTCAGGCATTGTCGAGGCAGTTGGCGAAGGCGTCACCCATGTGGCGCCCGGCGATGCAGTTGTGCTGTCCTTCGCAAGTTGCGGGGAATGCCTCAACTGTGCCGACCATGCCCCGGCTTATTGCTACAACTTCGGGCTTTACAACTTTGCCAGCGCCCGCCCGGATGGCAGCATCGCTATCAGCACGGCCGAAGGCCCTGTCCACAGCCACTTCTTCGGCCAGTCGTCCTTTGCCACTCACGCCATCGCAACGGCGCGCAACGTGGTGAAAGTGCCCGACAGCGCAAAGGATGTGGCCCTTGAACTCCTTGGGCCACTTGGCTGCGGGCTTCAAACTGGCGCAGGTGCGATACTCAATTCGATGGCGGTCAAGGCGGGACGCTCGCTAGTGGTATTCGGCGCAGGCGCAGTTGGCCTTTCTGCGATCATGGCCGCGCGCATTGCCGGGGCCGATCCGATCATAGCCATCGACCTGCATGAAAACCGGCTCGCCCTCGCCCGTGAACTGGGTGCAACGCATACGATCAAGGGTGATACCGATGTCGCCGCAGCCCTGCGCGAAATCTGCCCCGCCGGCCTCAACTATGCGTTCGACACCACGGGGCTTGGGAAACTGATTGAATTGGCCTTCGACCAGCTTGCCCCTCGCGGCATCCTCGGCCTCGTCGGCGCTTCCGATGCCGATGCGATGGTTCACTTCAACGAAACGTCGCTGATGGGCGGCGGCAAGCGCGTGATGGGCATTCTGGAAGGCGACAGCGATCCGCAGGTCTTCATCCCAGAACTGATTGAGCACCATGTCGCAGGGCGCTATCCATTCGACAGGTTGATCGAAATGTTCGCCTTTGAAGATATCAACGCCGCGTTCGAAGCAAGTGAAAGCGGGCGCGTGATCAAGCCTGTTCTCAGGGTTTCGGCAGCATGATTTAAAGGGCGGAAGCGACCGTCATCCTTCCGCCCGTTCCAGCAATGCCGCCTCGTCCCGCTCGGCCCTGCGCGCGATCAGCACCATCAGCACCGCAATCGGAATCGCCACCACGTTGATCGACAGCATCGCCGTGCGCAGGCTGCCCGTCGCATCGGACAGCAGCCCCACGACATATGGCCCGATGCCCATGCCCAGAATGGTCATCACCAGCAGATAGAGGCTCGCCGTCAACCCGCGCATGCGGGGCAGCACCTGATCGTACATGATCGCATAGAGCGGCGGCATCCACCCGGTCAGAATGAAGCTGTAGAGCATGAACCTGGCATAGAAGCTGCTCGGATCGCCCGCGTAGTAGACCCAGAATGACATGATCGGCGAGACGGCCATCGCAAACAGCCCCACCCATGCCCGTCCGCTGCCGGGAAAACGCTGGTTGAGCCAGTCTGAAAGCGGTCCCCAGACCAGCGGGCCGATGATCCCCATACCCGCCGAAAGCAGGCCGAACTGCAGCGCAGTTTCCTGCATCGTCAGGCCGTAGCTGCGGATCAGGAAGCTGGGATTGAAGGCCATCATCCCGTAGTTGATCACGCATTGCAGCGTGCCCACGGCAATGCACATCATCAGCGTGGGTGAGCGCGAGATCACGCGGAACGCCTGAGCGTCGCCCAGCTTCATCCCCTGCATCAGATTGACGATCACAAACACGCCCAACCCGATAACCGACCACTGCAAAACGTGCGGATTGATCGAAATGGCGCCAATCGCCATTGCAGGCTTCGGGCTGACCGCTGTGCTGATTGCAACGAGCGCCGCCGCTGCAATCGCAATCCCCGCCAAGGCCAGCAGATTGCCGCGCACCATGCCGGCGCTGGCCCCACGTCCCTTCATCCCGATCCAGTGGAACCCCGGCGTGACCGAACCCAGCAGCGCAAGGCTGGCCTTGAAAGGGTGCGGATCTTTCGGAGTTTCTATCCCGTCCATCTGGCCGCGCACCGGTTCACGCAACGTCCACAGGAACGCCGCCAGAATGAAACCCGGCGCAGCAGCCACCAGAAACGCGAACTGCCAACCTTTCAGGCCGAATGGTGCCGTGGCCGCAGCATAGGCCGCGTCCCATTCATGCGCCGCCACGCCGCCCAGGACCAGTGAGCCGCCCAGCCCCAGCGCAATGGCCGAAGCCACTACCGACATCACAAAGCCGCGCCGGTGTTTGGGCCAGAAATCAAAGATCAGCGATGTGCCTGCAGGCTGCGTCGCCGCCTCGCCAATCCCCACCCCAAGGCGCGAAAGGGCCAGCATCGCAAAGCGGGAGGCAAAGCCCGCAAGCCCCGTCGCTGCTGACCAGAACAACAGGCTGATCGCCAGCAGCCGCGTGCGCACCCAGCCATCGGCCAGTCGCCCGACCGGCAGCGAGAACAACGCATAGAACAGCGCAAAGACAGTGCCGTACAGCAGCCCCATCTCGGCATCGCCGATGTTCAGATCCTTCTTGATCGCAGGCGCAAGGATCGCCAGAATCTGCCGATCCAGCAGGCTCATCGCGTTGGTCAGCGCCACCAGCACGAGCGCGTACCAAGCTCCCGGTGCAAGCGTGCGGCGCGGCTGAGTGGTCATTGGCTCTCCCGTCATCATTTCAATCACCGTGGGAAACCCACCCCGCTGCGACTAAACCTTGCTGCGCAAGGCCAAGTCTCGCGGCCCTCCCGCCTGCGGGAGCGCATTCGTAGCGCTTGTTTCTCCCCTCCCGCAGGCGGGAGGGGTTGGGGGTGGGTTTCTTCGCACCTACAGCTTGAACCACTTCTCCGCATTCGTCTGGAAGAACTTCTTCTTTGTTTCCGCGCTCATGTCCATGCCGTCCATGTCGTGCACTTCCTGCGGCACGTATTGGTAGGGGTAGTCCATCGCGTACATCACGCGGTCCTCGCCCATCACTTGCTGGCAGAACTTGATCGCAGGTTCCCACGCCATGCCCGAATTGGTGACCAGCACATTGGTCTGCATATATTCGGCAATGGTCTTTTTCAGCGGCTTCATCCGCTCATACCGCTGCGAACGCACGCCTGCCTGATGCATGTAATCCAGCCGGTAGAGCCAGTAGGGCAGCGCTTCACCCATGTGGCCGACCATGATCTGGAGCGTGGGGTACTTATCGAAAATACCGATGGTGATGAGGCGCAGCAGGTGCATCCCTGTTTCGACCCCGAACCCGAACACCGCGCCATCAAGCCCGGCTTCAAGCATCGGTCCGATCATCGAATCCGGCGGCGTGGCCGGGTGAATGTACAGCGGCTGATCCATGTCGACGAGCGCGCGGAAGATCGGGTCGTAGAACTCTTCGTCCAGATAGCGCCCTTGCGTGTGGCTGTTGATCTGGATGCCCTTGAGGCCCAGCTCGGTCGCTCCGCGCCGGATTTCCTGTGCGGACCATTCCGGGTCTTGCGGCGCAACCGCCCCCATACCGATGAAACGGGCCGGGTGCTTCTCGCACGCCTGCGCCAGCGTGTCGTTGGCCCGCGCGGCCAGGGTCTTGGCTTCTTCCGCGTCCAGCAATGGCTGCACGCCGGGCGATGTCAGCGCAAGGATCGCCTTGTCGATGCCGGTGGCGTCCATATCGGCCAGACGGCGCTCACCCAGATCAAGCAGCCGCTCCATGATCTGCATGGCGCGCTCTGACGGTGATGTGCCGTAAAAGCCCCAGAGCGAGACCATGCCCTTGTCTGCCGTGCCATCACGGATCATGCGCAAATACACGTCCACGATCTCACGCGTGGCAAATGCTTCTTCGGTGGCAATGCGCAAATAGCCCTGCTCGCCGCCGGTCTTGAGTTCATGTGTCATGCAGGCTTCCTTCCCGGGAAGGGCAGCCTGCACCCGTTCACCTTCGAATGGTGAGCGCAAGGCTGCCAATGTGATTCATGCGATCGGACGCGTTGAACCGGTTGACGTATTGGCCGGAATATCCGGCCTCCAAGGCAATGCCGCGCGCCAGCGGCACGCCGACGCCGCCGAACACGCGCAACTGGTCGAACCCGGCGCGCTGGCCCCATGTCGTGGTATCGAGATTGACGAAAGGTTCGGCCCAGACAATCGCATTCACGCCCGCGCCCGTCGGCGCATCGAGCCGGACCATCTGCCGCACGCGCCAGCCCATGTCGGATCGGCCGACGATCCAGCGCTGCTCCAACCGCGTCCGCCCCGTTACCGTGATCTTGCCCGCCTTGCCCGCAATTCGGACCAAGGCTTGCTGGAACATGCGATGCTCGTCGGTTGTGGTGCCGCTCAGCGGCTCCGTCCGCACATAGGCGTAGCCCATAAACAGCGTGTCGCTCGGCGTGATGCGATAACCCACCGCAGGGCGCAGCAACACCTGCCCCAACCGATCTGCACCGTCCGTCAACCGGAACTGCACGTCCGAAAACAGCAGAACCTTGTCGCCCACCTCGATGGTCGAGAATTGGGCCAACCAGACCTGCTCGTCTTCCTGCGCGGCAAAAGCGCGCGCAGAAAGCAGCAGGCCGACAGCCGCCAGCAGGAAACGCGACGGGCGCATGAAAGGCTCCGGATCTAGAGAATTGGCCCCGGGGGGCTAATCCCGCTTCGTTTCCCGGAAATGTCCCGATCATGTCAATGCCTGACCATCAGCCTTCGTGGACTGCCTTGGTCACAAGACAGGCCATCACGCCTTCCGGCCCGTCCTCTGCCCCGTGGCCAGACCACTTCACCCCACCAAACGGCGCATCGGATCCGCCGATCATCGTGGTGTTGAGGCCCAGCATCCCTGTCTCAATCTCGCGCGCCAAACGCTTCTGCCGTGCGGCGCTGTCGGTCCAGGCATAGGCTGCAAGGCCGTAGGGCAAGCGGTTGGCCTCGGCGATCATCGCTTCTTCGCTGCTGAACGGGTTGATCAGCGCTACCGGACCGAACGGTTCTTCATTCATTATCAGCGCGTCGAGCGGGATATCGGACAGCACCGTGGGTGCATAGAAATAGCCCGCGTTGCCGATGCGCTCGCCACCGGTGTCCAGCTTGGCACCGCGCGCCGTTGCATCGGCGATCAGGCGGTCCATCGCTTCGGGGCGGCGGGCGTTGGCCATCGGTCCCATCTGCGACCCTTCATCAAGCCCGTTGCCAACCTTGATCATCTTTGTCCGCTCGACAAAACCGTCGCGGAAGCGTTCGAATACGCTTTCCTCAACGATGAAGCGGGTGGGCGAAACGCAGACCTGCCCGGCATTGCGATACTTGTGCGGCACGACCGTATCGAGCGTCTTGTCAATATCTGCGTCGGCAAAGACCAGCACGGGGCCGTGCCCACCCAGTTCCATCGTGGTGCGCAGCATGTTGTCAGTCGCCAGCCGCGCCAGATGCTTGCCGATCACGGTCGATCCGGTGAACGACAGCTTGCGGATGATTGGCGAGCCAAGCAGATGACGGCTGACCTCGTCCGGCACGCCGAACACCGCCTGCGCAACCTGCTTGGGCAGACCCGCATCCAGCAAGCACTGAAGTACACCTAGCGCCGATGCAGGTGTCTCTTCGGCGGCCTTCAGGATCACCGAACAGCCCGCTGCAATCGGCGCGCCCAGCTTGCGCCCCGGATTGCCGAGCGGGAAGTTCCACGGCGCAAATGCCGCCACCGGCCCTACCGGTTCATGGCTCACCGTGCTGCGCTGCCCCGCCGGGCGTACCAGCGTGCGGCCATAAAGCCGGAACACTTCGCCCGCGTAGAAATTGAACAGACCAACGTTCATCATCACTTCGATGCGCGCCTCGGGCAGGGTCTTGCCCTCCTCCATCACGGCCACGCGCGCCAGATCCTCCTGCCGCTCCATCATCAGCCGCGCCGCGCCCTGCAGCACGGTCGCGCGCTGCTGCGGCGTGGAATTGCGCCAGATGCGAAAGCCCTCGGCGGCAACTTCAAGCGCGCGGTCAAGGTCAGCGGCTTCGGCCAGCGGCAGTTCGCCGATGGTTTCGCCAGTGGCGGGATTGATGACAGCGTGGGTGCGGCGGCCGGCGCCCGAAACGCGTTCGCCGTCGATGATCATGTAGAGCGCAGGATACTGGGTCATGTCTGTTCCATCGGGTGCGGGCGGGAGCCTGAAAGGATCAGCCCCCGCCCGCCAATACTTACTTCTTCGCGTTCTCGCGGTCGATGTCACCCTGCCAACGCTGGGCGACCATTTCCTGCCCCGTCACCGGGTGCTTCATGTGGAAAGCGTTGATCTTGTGCGTCGGCCACAACCAGTGTCCATCAAGCAGTTCGTCCGGGCCGGTTGGGTCGGTCGGATAGGTCACGCGCGGGAACGGCACATATTCAGGCGGAGTGTTGGCCCAGCCGGATTCGAAATCGCCGTGCCAGATCGGCATGTAGTTCAGGCTGTGCATCCGCCACACGCCGTCCACCTTCTTGTAGGTATTCTCATAGATGCCGCCTTCCCACCACTGGCGCGCCTTGAGGTGCGGAGCATCGCCTTCATAGTCCTTGTGCCGGCCAGCTTGCATCATCGAGCGCGCACGGCCCAGCGCGGTCACGCCATCGGCCTGAACGCTGATGATGTCCTGCATTTGCGGATGGTCCAGCAGGAAGCCGTCGATCGGGCCGTTGTTGCCATACGTGAAGCGCTTCTGGAAGCGTTCGACGTAGAGGCGCCGCACGCCTTCCTTGCCTTTCCACACCCCGCCGAAGAAGCGCACTTCGCCATCGTCGGTGAAGAGGTCCACCGTCTCGTTATACATGCACTTGTCGATCAGGTAGCCGTAGAGATGCTGCAGCTTGCGGATGTCCAACTCGTCCTCGCGGACGGTCAGGCGGGCTTCAAGGTCATTCAGCCGCGCTTCGAGCGCAGCAATCTGGTTATCGTCGGACACGTCCAGCTCCCATGTGATTTAGTTTGTGTTACTAACTAAATGCGCGACCACATCGCACCTGTCAACGGCCAAGTATCAGCGGCCAAGCGCTTCCAGCCGCTCAACTTCCTCACGATAAGGCCGGATCGCCTTGAACATCAGGAACGTGGCCAGCGGCATGAGGATGCTGGCTGTGAGCAGCATGGCCTTCCACAACTGCGCCGGATCGCCGATCACCACGTCCTGCACTTTGCCCACCACGTAGCTGCCCATCGCGCCGAAGAAGGTGAACATGAACAGGTAGAACGCGGTCACCTGCCCGCGCATAGCGTTGGGGGCAACGCGCTGCACGGCGGCATTCTGCGGCACCGCGCCCGCTATGCCGAACATGCCGGACAGGCCGAACAGGATCAGGGAACCCCACGCCGTCGGCATCAGGATGGCGGCGATCGTGCAGACCGTGGTCCCGGCGGCGCAGCAGGTCGCCGCACGCACATTGGCGTCCTTGTAGCGCTTGGCCAGCCATTCCACGAAGATCCCGCCCAGCAACAGACCGGATAGCGAGGCGACGAGCATCGTGGCCCCAAGCGCCGCACCGATCTGCCCTTCGTTCCAGCCGAACGTGCGGATCATGAACGGTACGCGCCAGAACTGCAGGCCAAATGTCTCCACCGCGCTCAGCGCCAACGCGCCGAACAGGGGATAGTAGACGCGCGGCTTGGCGTTGATCGCACGCAAGGCATCAAGCCCCATGAACGTCGCCACGCTGCGCCAGAACCCGCCGTCTGTGACAACGTTCGGCGCATCGACCGCAGGTGCCATGCGCACCGGCTCCTTCACCGTCAAAAACAGCAGCGCCACCAGCAGCGATGGCACGCCCATGATAATCAGGATCCATTGCCAGCCAAGGATCGTCAACGGCCCGAGTTGCGATGCGCCCCAGCCCGCACTCGCCATCACCAACATCCCGCCGATCAGCGGCCCCAGCGTGGTTCCGCCGATAAAGCCGAACTGCAACAGCGCAAAGGCGCGCGTCAACTTCTTGGGCGGAAAGGCATCGGCCAGCAGCGAATAGGACGAAGGCGCATGGGCCGATCCCCCCGCCGCCAGAAACACGCGGCTGCCCACGAACTGCCCAAAGCTTTGCGCCAGCCCGCCCAGCGAGATGATGACGCCGACCATCGCGGTGCCACCCGCCAGCACATATTTGCGCGGATAGATGTCAGCCAGCCGCGCCAGCGGAATGCCGACGAAGAAGTAGCAAATGATGCTGGCAGGCCCTGCAAGGAAGCCCAGCTGCGAATCGGTCAGCCCGAAATCGCGCTTGATCCGCTCTGCCAGCATCCCGAACGTGACCGAATCGAAAAAGGTCAGGAATGTAGCCAGCACGATCACGAACAGCGCCCAGTATGCCGACCCGGACGAAGGCCACTCCCGCCCGCCAACCTCCTCGGTCCCACTGCTCGCATCGGGATTCGCCGTAACGACGACACCTGCCATGACTTCTCCTCTCCTGCCGCAGCAGCCCCGTTCAAGCGAAGCTTTTCGATGCGGCGATATTGTTAGTCTTGCATACAATTCCCGGCTGGTGAATACAAAAGGCGAAAAATGATTCCCGACCGCTTCGTGCGGGCCATCGGGCACACTACTAAGGAGAGGTTGCATGCAAAATCTGCCGGGTAAAACCGCGTTCGTAACAGGCGGTGCCAGCGGCATCGGCCTGGGCATTGCCAAGGCCCTGCTGGGCGCAGGCATGAACGTGACCATTGCCGACATCCGCCAGGATCACCTCGATTCGGCGGTTGAGGAACTTTCCGGCGGGGACCGGGTACTGGCGGTAAAGCTGGACGTGACCGACCGCACGCAGTTTGCGCAAGTGGCCGATGCAGTTGAGGCCCGGTTCGGCAAGATCCACATTCTCGTGAACAACGCCGGCGTTGCCGTCGTCGGACCAACCGAGATCGCAACCTTTGCCGATTGGGACTGGGTGATGGGCGTCAACGTGGGCGGCACCGTCAACGGCATTGTCACCGTCCTGCCTCGCATTCTTGCGCATGGCGAAGGCGGGCACATCGTCTGCACAGCGTCAATGTCTGCGCTTGTGCCGGTGGGCGGAACGACGATCTATTCCTCGGGCAAAGCCGCCGTTACCGCGATGATGGAATGCATGCGCCCTGAACTTGAATCGCGCGGCGTGATCTGCAGCGCGTTCTGCCCCGGGGCCGTACAATCGAACATCGCCGATGCCGCCAAGACCCGCCCCGCTGATCTTGCCGATACCGGCTATGCCGAAGCGGACAAGCGCCGCGCATCGGGCGGCAACTTCATGCACCTTTATCAGACCAAGGAGCAGGTCGGTGAACGCGTGCTGGAAGGCATCCTGAACGACGAACTTTACATCCTCACCCACTCCGAATTTCTCACCGGCGTTGAAGAACGCGGGCAGGCAATGACCGCCGCCGTGCAGACTCACTTGCCCGAGAACCCGGAGTACAAGGAATCGTTCGCCATGCTGTTCCGCAACCCGGCCATCACCGATGAGATCGCCCGGCAGAACAAGCTGAAAGAGGCAAGAGGCGCATGAAGGATTTTGCAGGTCGCACCGCCTTCGTCACCGGCGGTGCCAACGGGGTCGGCATCGGTCTCGTCCGCCAGTTGCTCAATGAAGGCTGCAAGGTTGCCATTGCCGATATCCGGCAGGATTCCATCGACAAGGCCCTCGCCGCTCTCGATAACCGGGAAGTCATGGGCGTCCAGCTGGACGTGGCCAGCCGCGATGGTTTCAAAGCCGCCGCTGACGAAGTGGAGGCGAAGTTCGGCCCCGTTTCGATCCTGTGCAACAACGCGGGCGTAAACCTCTTCCAGCCCATCGAGGAATCCTCGTTCGACGACTGGGACTGGCTGATGGGCGTCAACCTTCACGGCGTGATCAATGGCGTGATGACTTTCGTCCCGCGTATGGTCGAACGGGTGAAAGCGGGTGAGCAGAACGGCGGTCACGTGGTCAACACCGCGTCGATGGCAGCGTTTCTGGCAGGTGCCAGCCCCGGCATCTACAACACCACCAAGTTTGCGGTGCGCGGGCTTTCGGAGTCGCTGCACTACTCGCTGCTCAAATACCAGATTGGCGTCTCTGTCCTGTGCCCCGGTCTGGTGAAGAGCTACATCTACGCCAGTGACGACGTGCGCCCCGATGCGTTGAAAAGCGCGATGAAGCCGGTCGATCCCACCGCAGTTGAACGCCTGCAGGGCCTCCACGAATTCGGCATGGAGCCCGATGTGATCGGCGCGCGCGTTGTCGAAGCAATGAAGGCCAACCGCCTCCACATTTTCTCGCACCCCGACCACAAGGAGGAGGTGCGCGAGATCTTCGACGAGATCATCGCCGAGTATCAGGATTATCCGAAGGACGCGGGGTACGACCAGCGCGTCGCCTTCGAAAAACTCCGCGCGGATGGCTTTGCCGAAGCACGGCGGAAATCGCGGGCGGCCGATTTCTGAAAGGGTCGTTGAGGAAACCTGCGCCCCCGCGCAGGCGGGGGCCTCAGGCCGTTTACTCTGATGTTTCGTAACAACACCGAGGCCTCCGCCTTCGCGGCGGGCGCCCAGCGTTTGCGCCTGACGCGGCTCAAGCTACGTCGCGCAGCGCCTCAACGAACTGGTCGATATTGCCGGTGGTCAACCCGGCGATGTTGATGCGGCCAGAACCCGCCATGTAAACGCCGTGCTTCTCGCGGATCGCCAAAATCTGCTCGGCCTTCAGCGGCAGCATAGAGAACAGCCCGTTCTGCACGCCCAGCGGTGCCATGTTGATCGGCCCCACCTGCTGCGCCGCGGCAAGGCGATCACGCACCCAGCGCATCCGGTCACGCATTTCGTCCAGCTCGGCCAGCCACATCGCGGTCAGGCCTTCATCGGCAAGGATCAAACGCACCGCAGCCGCACCGTGATCAGGCGGCATTGACCACGAAGCGCGCGCAATCGTCGCGCCATTGGCCATCGCATTGGCCAGAGCCGTGGCATCCGAAGTGACCGCATAAAACGCGCCAACACGATCACGATAAAGGCCAAAGTTCTTGTCGCACGAATAGGCAACCAGCGCCTCCGGCACTGCCGCTAGGACCTTGCGCAGGCCATAGGCGTCAGCCTCCATCCCTGCGCCAAGGCCCTGATAGGCAAGGTCCATCAGCGGCAGAACCTTGCGCTCTGCCAGCAGCGGCGCAATCTCGTCCCACTGCGCTTCGGTATAGTCCACGCCGGTCGGGTTGTGGCAGCAGCCGTGCAGCAGCACCGCATCGCCCGGTTCGGCCTGCGCCAGCGCCGCCTTCAACGCGTCAAGGTCGGCAAAGCCATCGGCGGTCATGTGGCTGAAGGTCTTCAGCTCAACACCCACCGCCGCAATGATCTGCGCATGGTTGGGCCACGAAGGCGTGCCCATCCAGATACGCTTCACGCCAGAGCGCTTGGCCACTTCGACCGCCAGCCGCACCGCGCCGGTGCCACCGGGGGCCTGCATGCCTTCCACGGTCGAACGATCAAAGTCCGCGCCGAACACATAGGGGATCAGCGCGTGGACAAAGCCCATGTCGCCTTCGGGGCCAAGATAGGCCTTCGACCCTTGCGTTTCGAGCAGCTTTGCTTCTGCGGCCTTCATCGCCTTGAACACCGGCGTATCGCCCTCGGACGTGCGGTAGACGCCCACGCCAAGGTCAATCTTGTCGGCGCGCGGATCGGCATTGTGGAGCTTGATCAGCGCCAGCAGCGCATCAGCGGGCTGAGAAACAAGATTTTCGAGCATGGGCTTGGGCCTTCCATTGCGGGGAGCAAACGCGGCGGCTCCATGCCGCCGGAAGGCCTTGGGGGCAACCCCCACATTGCAATTATAAGGTATGTAAGGACAGTTTCGTCAGGAAGTTGCAGGAAAGCTTCAGAATGGCAGCCAGTTCTGCTTTTTCGAGAACTTCATGTAGCCGCCGTTGATACCAAGCCGGAGACCTGCACCAGAACGCACGGGAATCAGCACCTTGTCGCCCTTGCGCAAATAGCTGACATGGAACCCGCCGATCAGATAGGCCTGCCCTTCGCCCGCCGCAAACCTCGTATACAGTTCTTCGCTGTCATACAGGTTATACACCAGAACGAACGTGCTCGCCGCGTTGGCACCGACATCGAAACCGATCGAAGGGCCTGTCCAATAGACGGGACGCTCGCCCTCGATCTTGTGATGCAAAGTGCCGGAACCATAGCGCACCCCAACGACCAGCGCACCGCCCGCCTCACGCCCGACGATATAGCCATTCGGTTCGCCCTGCTTCTTCAGCAAGTCCTTGATGATGTCGGCCAGCCCCGATGCGCCCTTGCCGAACACACCCTCAGCCGCGCCGATCAGGTCGTCCTCTTTATAGGACTCGCCCGATGTCGCTGTCGGCGTGGCCGGTGCAGCCTCGGTTGATGCAGACGGGGTAGTGTAGGGCGCATCGGCTGGAGGGGTATAAGGCTCGTCCGCAGGCAACGCGGGCAGCGTGCCCGCTTCCGGCCCGGCCGGCGTCGCAGTTGGTGTTGCGGGTGGCGTTGCGCCCGGCGCAATCAGATCGCCGTCAATCACGGCATTGGGATCGACCTGCTCCACTTGCGCCGCCACCGGTTGGCCGACCAATGCCAGCATCGCCGCCGCAAAGGGCGCAAGCACCCGGATCTTCAGTCGATTCGTCATCATCTTGTCCATCCCGTCAGCCAGCTTGCCAGATCGCACCGCTCGTCCACACCGGACGGGATCGGCACGAACCCCCGCAACCTTCACCAGAATCCAAGGCTGGCCTGCCGACAATGAACCGGCGATGAGTCGAGTCAGAAACGCGCCCAAGCGCTGTGGATGAGGAATTTGCCCACAGGCGGATTTTTACTTCACAAGCCCTTGCCGCCCCCCCCGACCCTCGCTATAGCCCCGCCTCGCCGCTGCGATCCGGAGACGTGGGTGAGTGGCTGAAACCAACGGTTTGCTAAACCGTCGTACTGGTAAATCCGGTACCGAGGGTTCGAATCCCTCCGTCTCCGCCAGATCATGTTTTTCAGCGTGCTTTCACGAACTAAGGTGAACGCCGAGAAGCCCGAATGTTCCGGGCTTTCTCTCGTGCTTTGCGCTCGCAGAGGTTTTTGGAAAATCGCTTCAAGCCGCCTCCTAAATTATGGCTAAAACGATGGCTGTCTGACGCTGACTTTTGCTGTTAAACGCAAAGATCATTTCCTCGCGCGCGCGTAACAAGCTTTCGGCCAGACAAGCGTCCGCGCTTACAAAGCCAAACGTCTAGTCAGACGGTGGCGGCCTCTACCTCGGGATTCGTATATCCGGTCGGCCTTGGATCTTCATTGGTACGCTCCTTGGCAAGAGAATCGAACTCGGCCTAGGCAATGCGCTCGATGTCACTCTCGCAAAGGCTCGAGAACGAGCTGCGTTGTACCATGTTTGTCGACGACATTGACCCTCGCGTCGGGCGAGCCAAAGCGAAAGTAGTTGAGAAGCCCCCAGTCGCTTTTGGCTCTTTTGCAATGTACTTGGTTGACGATGTTGAGGAGGGCTTCAAGAACCCGAAGCATCGCCAACAATGGCGCAACACGCCCAAAACCTACGCAGAGCCGCTTTTCAAAACGCGGATCGACCAAGTCACAACTGAGCAAATTCTGGCCGTGCTGCAGCCTATTTGGCTGACCAAGGCTGAAACAGCATCGCGGCTGCGCGGTAGGATCAAACGTCTTGGACGCCGCAAAAGCAAAGGGTCTTCGCTCAGGCGAAAACCCAGCACGTGGGCGCGGCCATCTCGATTTATTGCTACCAAAGCGCGGCAAAGCGTCGGTGAAACACCACCCGGCATGGCCGTTCACGCAGATTGCAACGTTCATGAAAGCCCTTCGCAAGCGGCCAGCCGTTGCCGCCAGAGCGTTGGAGTTCACAATCCTTTCGGCGGCACGCTCCGGTGAAGCACGCGGTATGACGTGGGCTGAAGTCAATCTCGAAGACAAGCTTTGGACAGCGCATGAAGGCACAGGCCGAACATCAGGTGCCGTTTAGCGACGCCGCCATCTCGATTTTGCTGGCCATGAAAGAAGACCACCTCAAGCCGACGGCCTTTGTCTTTCCTGCACCGCGTGGCGGCTCACTGTAAGATATGGCGCTGTCGCAGCTGCTCAAGCGCATGGATTTCTCCCAAATCACCGTTCACGTATTTCGCTCCAGCTTCCGCGATTGGGCGGGTGAGAAAACTCAGTTTGGCCGTGAAGAGGTCGAAATGGCTGTGGCTCACACCATGGCGTCTTCAGCGGAGCGAGCATACCGAAGAGGTCGCGCGTTGGAGAAGCGGCAGGAACTGATGGCAACTTGGGCTGCCTATTGTTTGTATGCTGTATAACAAACTATGCCGGTTATTACCTCGCTACCTTTGACCTCTGCGGTCAGGATCGGCGTAGTCCAATAGCTTGATGAGCAACGGCAAGGCTGTCGAGCTTTCACTTCAAATGTGGAGGCTATAATCGACCGGTTCTAGGACTATCCGGTCGTTCACAAGAAACGAACATGCGGCAGGTTTTTCCAAATGTTGTCGTTCGGCTGGGCATGTCGGATCGACGCCATCGGTCGCATTTTGCGGACGATCCGGTTACTTCGCTTAGGCCCATCAATCTCACACGGGCAGTCATACACTTATCAATAAAGAAATCGCTCTCTATAAAAAATACTCAGAGCGAGTTCAAAACACGCGCGACCATAATTCTTTATAAATTAGAGAATTTTTTTCCATTAAAGAAATTACATCAATAGGCAAACGATGATAAGCTTAGGGTTTATTTTCAAAGTATATCATATACCGATTATTTTTCTTTAAAATATCCGACATTTTTAAACCGAGATCGGACATAAAACTGCCTTTTCAGACTGTTTCCAGTCAACTTGCGTGTATCGGCCCGCGCGCTGTGGCTAGGGGTCCAAAGTCCAATTCACCTCCAGCCCGGCTTCGTGGCAAGGCACTTCACGCAAAAACGAATTGAGGGAGAGACGTCTGTGACCATCCTGCAGCTTCGGAACCGCTTGCTACCAAGCGTGGCCACGATCTTACTCGCCGCTTGCTCGAACGATCAGCAACCCTCTTCCGATGAGTCGGCAGTTCCTGACGCGGCACTGGTCGCGTCTCCGTCCACTTTACCCAGCGAAGTGCCTACTCCATCAGCAATCACAAATGCTGCACCTGACGAAGGCCCAAGCCCAAGCCCAAGCCCAAGCCCAAGTGCTTCTGCATCTGGCGCATCGCCTGTGCCCGCCACCTTGGCATCGTCATCGGCGGCCCAAGCGCCCGAGAAAATTGCCGAGGCCACGATACCGCCTGCCGCCTGGACGCGTTGCGCAGTGTGTCACTCGGCTGAAAAGGGTGCACCTGCCAAACTCGGGCCAAACCTATATGGTGTCTATGGTCACAAGATGGGCCAAGGCTCCTATGCGTTTTCCGATGCCCTCAAGGCATCGACGCTAACGCTTGACGATGCGACACTTGATAAGTGGCTTGAAAATCCGCGCGCACTCGTTCCCGGTAATCGCATGTCATTCCCCGGCCTGAAGGATCCTGCCAAGCGCGCTGAAATCATAGCATACCTCAAGCAGCAGCGCTGAATCGCTGAAGGCCTCGCCCGCCGACTATGGGGCAACGATTACCGGCTGGACATCAACAAGCTTGCGCCCAGCCGCGTGCCAGCCTTCAACGCCTTCGGCCAACCAGTAGACCTTCTCCACGCCTCCGATGGCAAGACGCCGCGCGGCGTTCCAGCCCATCCAGCAATCCGTGCGGCAGTAAACGACTACAGGCGCTTCCGGGTGCTGCAAGCGCTTGGCCTCGACCGCCGCAAGCAGCGCTTGCCACAGGACAGGAGCGGGATTGGCACGACCCGTTTCGGGATGCCAGATGGCGCCCGGTATCGTCTTGTGGGGCTGGCTCTGCTTCCATGTGCCCGTGGCAGGATCGCGGTATCCACTTTCAACCGGTACGACATCAATGAACAGGGCGCGCTTTCGCCGGTGCAAATGCAGGGCCTCGGCAAGTGTGATGCGCGCAGCCGGATCGGGCGCAACGTCTACCGGCGCGCGGTAATGGCTGGAGCGATAACCATCGCTATCGAAACTGGATTGGGCAGATGCCGGCTGACAAGCCAAAGCTGCGCAAAACAGCAATGCGGACCAGCCATTTCGCGCCATATCGTTTCCATCCTTTAGTCCAATATACCTTGCCCGCAGACCAACTACATAGGTCTTTGGGAGAAGGCTTATGACGACACGACTGGCGGCCATGATCGCATTTGCAATGCCGACCGCTGTGTTGGCCGCGCCTGTTGCCGCAAATGCCTTGCCGACCGATCCGCTGGATTCACCGATGTGGGAATTTCATGCACAGCGCCTGTTTGGCAAAGCACATGTCGTGTTCGATCACGCGGTACGCGTGCATATTCCCGTCGTTGCCGAGAACCAGCGTGTTTTTCCCGTGACGGTCGATGCACGCGCCCTGCCTGGGGTGGAGCGGATCGTGATATTCGCCGATCTGAACCCCATCCCGGTGGCGATTGATTACACGACGCTCACCTCGGCGCCATTTGTTGCGACACGGATCAAACTGGACCAGCGCACTCCGGTGCGGGCGGCTGTTCTGACACACGACGGCGTCTGGCATCTGGCCGGGCAATGGATCGATGCGGCAGGCGGTGGTTGCTCTGCGCCTCCTGTCAGCCGGGTGAAAGGCGATTGGGCCGATCATCTGGGCGAAGCGCGCGCCGCCGCATGGAGCGAAGGGAGTGGGCAGACCCGCCTGCGCATGACATTTCGCCATCCGATGGACACCGGCCTTGTCGAAAATATCGCGGCCTACAATATCGAACGCCTGACCATTCGCGACACCGACGGGACCGTTCTTGGCCAGATGTCGGTGAATGGTTCGGTGGCAGAGGACCCTGCTTTCACTGTGATGGTGCGCAATGGAGGCCACCCGATTGCCTTCGTTGCGGCGGATAGCGCTGGTCTGAAATTTACAGGCGCAGCTACGGCCGGTGCCCTGCGCATGGCCTCTGTCGACCCATGATCCTTTCACGCCGCGCGGTTCTGGGTTCCAGTGCCGCATTGCTGGGATCGGCCATCGCCCGTGCGCAGACCTTTGCCGGAAGCTACCAGCCCCGCGCCGAACTTGTAGCGGATGGCATCTGGCTGGTTCGCGGCGTGGACGAGCCGATCAACTTTGCCAATGGTGGTGCGATTGCCAACATCGCGATCATCGCAACTGACGATGGCCCTGTCCTGTTCGATTCTGGCGTATCGCTTGCCCACGGGCAGGCATTGGCGGCCTTGGCCTTCAAGGTGACCGGACGACCGGTTACACGCGTGCTGATCAGCCATTTGCATCCGGACCATGCGCTCGGCGCTGCGGCGTTTCCGGCGCAGATCATCCACGCCGTGCCCGCCACCCGCGCCGATCTCGAACGCGATGCCGAAGGCTTTTCAGACGCGATGTACCGGCTGCTTTCGGGCTGGATGAAGGGCACGGCGTTGGTTCTGCCGCAAGGCGATCTGGGCAACGGGCCGTTGACCATCGGTGGCAGGGAGCTTCAGTTGCTTGCCCTGAATGGCCATTCGCAAAGTGATCTGGCCCTGTTGGACGCTGCGACGGGGACACTCATTACTGGCGATCTGGTGTTCCACAACCGCGCGCCTGCCACGCCTCACGCGGATTTGGCGCACTGGCAAGCCGCGCTCGACCACCTCGAAACCATCCCCCATCGCTTGCTGTTGCCCGGTCATGGTCCGCCCGATCCCGCAGACGAAGCTATCAGCCAGACGCGCGAGTGGCTTGCATGGGTGGATGCCAGCCTGCGCCAATCCGTTGCGTCTGGCCTTGATATGACCGAGGCCGGTGAAGTGCCTATCCCTGCGCGTTTCGCAGCGCTGAAGTTTGCGCGCTATGAATTGCAGCGAAGCGTGTCGCACTTCTTTCCGGCCATCGAGACCGAACTGCTGCCTAAAACTGCGCCCTGAGCGAGACGGTCAACCGGCGTGGCGCTCCCGGTGCAAGGGCGCGCGGGTTTGTGGCGCCCGGCGCTTCGGCAAGGTCGATATCGTCAACTTCGGAAAAGGTGCCGAACGTGGCGTAGCGACGATCAAGCAGATTGCGCAGTTGCGCGACCAGTTCGAAGCGCTGGCCGAGCCGCACTCTGCCATCAAGATCAAATACGCCATAAGCCGACGTGCGGGGGTTGGCGTTGCCATCATCGCCTGCGAGAAATTGTCCCGCGCGGGCACGCATGGTTAGGCCTAATGCCCAGTCCGCGCCTTCACGTGCCAAGCGCACGGTGGCCGCATGGCGCGGCACCGAAGGCAATTGATCGCCGCGTTCCACGTTGAGCAATCCATCATCGTCGGCTGCAGGATTTTGCGGGCTGGACATCGTAAAGTCTGTGCGGAACCTGGCATCGGTGAAGGCATAGCTGGCAGAAACGCGCAATGCTCCTTGCCGCCAGTCGACCGACGTTTCGACCCCTTGCCTGCGGGTGCTGCCCAGATTGGCAAAATAGGCACGTCCCCGGATTTCCGAGGCGATCATGCGGATATCGTTGTTGGTATCGGCGCGCCACATATTGAGCCGCCAATCAAGCGTGGGGCCATTACCTGCGATACCGCCATGCCAGTTGCGCGCGGTGACCTGCTTGAGCGGCGGATCGGCGATGAAAAAGTTGGCCAGTGTGCAGGGCGCTTCCGGATCGGCACAACTGAGCTCGGCCGGCGTGGGATTGCGGCTGGTGAGCGAAAATCCCGCCATCGCATGGACGCCGCGCCCGAGTGTGTAATCGAATTCGACCGAAGGATTCAGCTTGTCAAACTGGTGCCTGCCATTGAGCGCCGTTCCGATGCGATCTTCCAGAACCACACGATTGTGGGCATAACGAGCGCCTGCTTCCAGCGACAATGCCGGTGTCAACGGCACTTCGGCCCTCGCAAAAACGGCAAGGTCTGTTAGGGTCGTTTTCACATCCACTGGTATGACCGAGCCGCTCGCCGATTGCAGCAGCAGGCCCAGTGCTTCGACCGAGCGGTCGTCTTCCAACTCACCGAGTTCACTGGTCGCCCCGAACCGGGTGGTTGCCCGTTCCCACGTTGCGCCAAAGGCCAAACGCCGCTTGCCAATGGCAGTATCGCGTTCATCCAACCATTGCAGCGTGGCTCCATGCGCACTGGTTTTTTCATCGCCCCGGTTGAACACGGCGGCTTCATCGGCATCGGGGTCGCGCATGACGGGCAACCCGCCCGAAAGTAACGGGTCGGTGAAGCCGTCATCTTCATCCCCGACACAGAAGGCGCCGGGATCTTGCTCGCATGGACCGAAATCGGCCAAATCCCCATTGGCGCTGCGCCGTGAGAGGTTTTGGTAGTAACCGCGAAGCTCAAGCCGCCCGGTTTCGCCCACATCAATCGAAGGTGCCACAACGAGACGTATGAACCGGGCGTCGGTGGTATCAGGCCTGGTAAAAACGCCGGACCAATCGGCCGCCAGCAGTTCTACCGGCGATACGCCATTGCCCGTCAAGAATGTGGAAGCCACAAGTCCGGAGACTTCAAGCCCCCAACCTTCACCGTTGCGCCGCCCTTTGGCAAAGCCGCGATAGAGCCGTGACGGACTGGCAACGCGCCAGCCGGGTTCGTCCCGCCAATCCCCGAGCAAGAGCAGATCGCCCGCTTCGTCAGCCAGTCCGAGCGAAACCATGCCACCCTTGCTGCCGGCCGTATCGATATCGAACATTGCCCGGGCACCGGGAAGACTGGTCCCATCACCTGTTTGCAACAGCAGCGAACCTGCCAGCGCATTGCGTCCGAGAACGGGGTTTGCTTCGTTGACCTGCGCGGAAACGAGGGCTGCATCCGGCACCAGATCAAGCAACACGACATCACCGAACGGTTGGTTGAAGCGCACACCATCCAGATAAACCGCCAACCCCTGCTCTGCTCCCTGAATGGCTGACGCAGAAAAACCTCGCCAACCAATCGAAGCCTGCCAAGCGTTGCCGCTCGCCTCACCCAAGGTAAGCCCGGGAATTGCACGTTCCAGCGCCCGGCCGAGGTCGGGGCGACCTGAAGCGTCAATCGCCGAAAGATCGAGCGTTTGCGCTTCGTCCAGATCGATTGCGCCGCCCGGTGCGTTTACGACAATCGTTGCGTCAGTCTGCGCCAGCGCCATTTGCGAAATGCAAACCGCGATGACAAAGCACGATGCAAAGCCTGTTCCAGTCATCTTGATCATATCCCTAAACGCAGTCCTGCCCAAAGTGTTCGAGGGGAGCCCAGATCAATCGAGCCGCCAGAATTGCGCGTTACGACCGCAGTGTCGAACATGTTCTCCCCCCGCAGCAGAAGGCTTGCGCGACCGACAAGCGGCAGAAGAACGAAAGCGTCCAAGGTGGTTGCGGCTGGCAAGCTGTCTTGCTGCAGGTCATCTTCGAACTGTTGACCGATATGGCGCACGGTAGCGGCAATACGCCACCCCGTGGCAGGCGTAAGCGCCAATGTGGCAGATGCAGCAAGGCGCGGCGTCTGTGCCGGACGTTTACCGGTCAAGGCGCTACCGGACCCGTTGCGCAAATCGGCATCGGTCCAGGCCAGCGAACTGCTGAAGTGCGCCATGCCAAGTGTAACCTCTGCACTGGCTTCGCCCCCCCGCGCGCGGATCTGGGCGATGTTCTGCCGCTGCCGCAGGTTGGCGCCGATGGTGACGTTGGCGATTGCGCCTTCTATGCGGTTTTGAAATCCCGTGACTGACAATCGCACGCCATGCGCGGGGGTCAGGTCGAGGCCTGCCTCGAACCCCTTCTGTCGTTCATTGCGCAAGGCGGCGTTGGCCTGGGTAGTGATCGGAAAGACGGTGAACGGGCGATAGAGTTCGTTGAGCGTCGGCTGGCGCAGACCGGTGTAGGCCGCGCCGCGCATTGCGATAGCCCGACTGATACGAATGACAGCGCCGCCGCGCCAGGTGGCTGTCCATTCCGCGTGCGTGGCATAATCTGTGCGGCTGGTGACAATTCCAGCTGGGCTGCGTACTTCGAAATACCCGTCAGCGATGGTGGTGCGGTCGGCGCGCAATCCTCCTGTCAGCACCAGTGCGTTCAGCGTGAGATCGTGTTCTGCATAGAAGCCGAGATCGCTGTTTACCCCGCCCGCCGTGCGCCGCGCAGTTACCGCACCGGTAGCAGCATTGAGGGCATTTTCCTTCATCGTGCCCGACGCGCGCCGCCAATCGACGCCCAAACGCAAGACGGAGTTGCCGCCTGCGGGCGGGCGCAGTTCGAATTTGCCACCCAGCCCTTGAGCCGGCGTATCGAACTGGTCGAGCGTGGGTTTGAAGGAGGTGGCGGAAACGACGATATTGGTGAAATTGCGCGCTTGAACATAACCGATGGCATCAAACTGCCAATCGCCCCGCCCCACCAGTCGCAAGCTGGCATCCTGCCCTTCGCTGGAACTGTCGGCCCCATTGAAGCGCAGGACGCGGTCATCGCGGAACACTTGCGTGCGGGCCTGAAGCTCGACCGTATCGGACAGCGGCGCGACGAGGCGCAGCGAGGTGGACCATGATTCATACCTTGCGCGAACGGTGGCAGCGCTGCGCTGTGCGACAGGCGTGGTAAAGAAGCCTTGCCCGCGGTCCCACCGGCCTGAGAGGACGGCGAAGCCTGCTCCCAGTTTCGGTGCGAGGGTCACGCTGGCTTCTGTTTCACCGCGATGGTCGATCATGGATTGGGCGGACAGCAAGCCGAACTGCCCCGGCCCGGCACTTTCCAGTTCAATCGTGCCCGACAGCGCGCCCGCGCCAAATGGCCCGGAACCCCCACCTCGCGTCACGCGGACGCTGGCAAGGCCTTCGGGCAGGATGGCGGGAAGCGGAACATAGCCAAAGAAAGGATCAGCCATCGGCACGCCATCCAGCAGGACGAGTGCACGGCTTGTTGCGTTCCCGCCAAGCGCGCGCAGCGTTACGCCTTGCGCTGAAGGGTTGGAAGAGCGGCTGTCGGACCGGCGGAACTGCTGAAACCCGGCGACGGAGGTCAGCACGTCCTCTATCCGACCTGATGCCGAAGCCGTGATGGTGGTGCGATCCAGTGTGACCGTGCCGTAAGCCGGGGTGCCGGGGGTCTGTTCCAACCCTGTGCCGATCACGACAATCGGTGCATCCTCTGCCATTGCGGACGTGGCAGAGGTTAGCAGCATGAACACGGCAAGGCACGGGCCGATGGTGCTGCACGCCTGAATCTGCAGGATATTGCGTTCAACCATCTTTTGCGACTTCCAGGATGGCGTTGTTTTCAAATGAGAAGGCAGTCCGCCCGTTCGCGCCCCAACGGGCAAGCGGGCGGACCGTTGATCGTTCAGTAAATCAAAAGAACAAGATGCCGCCGAGGGCCAATGTGTCACTCGATGCCTTGTTGCCCGAATGCGCACGCGCCTTCGAGTGGACGTATTCACCAATCAGCGTAACCCAACTGGTCAAACCATAGCGGACTTGGCCGACATAGCTTGAGTTGACATCAAGCAGATCGGGATTGGCAATCGCATCGGTCGCATTGGCATAATCCAGATGGCTCTCGCCATAGCTGCCGCCGACCGAGATCTTGCCGAAGGTTGCCAGGGCTTGCGCGTAGAAGCCGTTGCTGTTGCGCGTGTTACCCGATCCGTCGGTATCGAACAGGCCGAGCACAGTAGTGCCCAGGCCGCTGGCGGTGTAGTAATAGCCGGTGGCCGTGATGGGACCAACAGTGACTTTGCCGCCAACGTCAATGCCCTTGCCGGTGAAGCTGCCGCCACCAACTTCATCGTGCTTCTGGCTTACGCCTGACACCCACAACCGCGTTGCGACGTCACCGAACTTTCCATCATAGGTGACCTTGCCCTGAAAACCGGGCGCGGAATTGCTTTGGGCAGGGCCAGACAGTGAGGACAGCGGCTGGAACACGCCGACCGAGGCCTGAACGCCCGAGAACGATGGCGAAGTATATGTGATCTGCGGCTGGAAGTCGGTATAGATGTAGCCAACGCCGATGCGACCCAGCGTGGTATTGCCGGGCGCAACATTGCCACCCGGGGTGCCCGATGACAGCAGGGTGATGTCGTTGAGGATCGCTTCTGAAGCGAAAAGACCGATATCGCGGCCGATCTTGAATGTGCCAAGGCTAGCTTTGCCGAAGGTCATGTACGTCTGGCGAAAGTCGATACCTGCCGTGCCAAGTGCGGTCGGCTGTCCGCCGTTGTTGGCGCCCAATGCACCATAGGCGGTCGAATTGATGCCGGGGTACATGCCGAAAGTAGCACCCACATCCCAGCCTGCCTGCTGCGTCGCGACTGAAACCTTGAGAAAGCCCGGCAGCAAGCCGTTGCGGACAGCGCTGGAGTTATTGCTGCCGACACTGGCAACGCCGCCGACGACATTGGTGGTGGCAGAAAGTGTCTGCGGGTTATCATGAACGTAGAAGCCGTTGACCGAGCCCGAAAAGGTGATCGTTGCCGGGCCGACTTCAAGGCCGATCCCGCTTTGCGTCATCCGAACCATCCGGCTGGAATCGACTGATTCCGAAGCCTTGGTCATCGTATCACGCGACGCCGGCGCTACCGCTGGCGAAGGACGGCCTTCTTCGGCCATCAGCTCGTTGTATTCCTCGTCGGTCAGAATGCCTTTCTCATGCAAGCGCTTGAGCAGTTCGGGTGTTCCAGCCTGGGCGGGTGTTGCGACCATGGCCAACACACCCAAAGCCACCGAGGCGCAAAGCGCCTTCCTCTTATTCATATCCATCCCCCTCTAAAGGTCAGCGTCGCTTATGTTGCGACTAGGGGGGAGCATGCGGCTGGTTAGAGCATCGCGATATTGGACTTATGGCCTTGGACTTTGGGATGAGATCGAGAAGATTATCGCTGCAAGGCAACGCCCCACGGTCCGACTCCTGTCGGAAGTGTCGCGATTACTGCGAGTGCTGAAAGATCGACCACTGACAAGGTATCACTCGCCCCATTCGCGACGATTGCCCTAGCTCCGTCGGCGGTAATAGCGAGGTGCCACGGACGCTCTCCGACGCTGACATAGCCGCGCACTGTGGCAGTGTTCACATCGACTACCGCAACAGCGTCTGCACGGCCGAGCGCGACCACAGCGGTCTTCCCGTCAGGCGAGAAACGGATACCGCACGGCATGACCTTGTAATCCTGCACGCCTGGCGGAGCGAATTTGAGGGTTTTCTCGATCTTGCGTGTCGCAACATCTACGATGTGGACCGTTCCGCCCATTTCTGCCGCGATCCATACTTTCGTACCATTCTGCGAAAACTCGATGTGTCTTGGCCGCGCGTCGGTTTCCATTTCCTCTGATATCGTGCGCGTCGCAATGTCGATCCAGCTGACGGTATTGTCTTCTTCACTGGTCACTAACAGCCACTTGCCATCAGGACTTTGTGCCACACCTTCAGGTTCATCGCCGACCGACACCTGCCACGCTACCTTGCGCGTATTGAGATCAACTGCCGTGACAGCAGCATTGTCTTCATTGGCAACGAACAGGAGGTCTCCAGCGTAGCTGGCAAAGAACTGCTCCGGGTCCGCTCCCGATGGCAGCGTTGCGATCAGTGCTCCGCTTGCGGGATCGCGCACCTCTACCGAGTTGTCAGCACTGGCGGCTATCAGGAGGTGCTTGCCATCACGGGTGAATGTTATCCCTCGAGGCCGGTTGCCGACCGGCCATTGCGCAACAATCTTGCCCTGGCCCACGTCAATGACCGAGACGGTAGAGGACCGTTCGTTGCTGACATAGACGGTCTGTGCTGCGGCATTGCCCGCACAAATGCCGCACGAGACCGCGCCGATAACCGCGAACATGGCTTTCAGTTTTCTCTCCATGACGGCACCCTAGATACAATCCGATAGGAGCGAAATTGAACCTTGGTCTTGTACCATGGTCCTATTGGGGAACGCGGCACAGCATTGATATGACGCTACAACAGTGAGGCGGACGATCATCTGACCTCATGTCGCAGAGGATGCCTGATTGATGACGAACCCCATTGGCCGTATTGCCCTGCTGGCAGCGGCAGCCTTGGCCTCCGGTGCCATTACGTCCAACCTCTATGCCCACGGCAACGTGACTCCACAGGCCGTAGACACCAGCGCCTTGCCGGACCTTGCTGGCGGTAACGAAACATGGGTCGTTGCAAACCCATACCGCGGCAATGAAAAGGCATTGGAGATTGGACAGTCCGCCTATGGGCAGAACTGCGCACGCTGCCATGGCCTCGACGCCATTTCCGGCGGCATCGCTCCCGACCTGCGTTATCTCGAAACGGGCGATTCAGGCGATGAATGGTACATCGAACGCTTCCGCCACGGTTCGAGTCATGACGGGAAAGTCTACATGCCACCAATGGGCGAAGTGCTCGGCCAAAAGGCTGGCTGGGCGATCCGCACATGGATCGAATCCAAGCATACCGAAGAATGAACGGCGTTCGAACAAGCCGCCGCGCATGTCTGGCAGGGCTAGCGGCTGCAGGAGGTTCGCTCGCCTTACCATCCACAACCAGAGCCGCACCACTCGAGAAGGTCAAAGACCTCGGAGTCCTTCGGGTTGGACTATATGCGGATAACAGGCCCTGGTCGTGGGATGCAGATGGCAAAGTCGCGGGGATCGACGCTGATATTGCCCGCGCACTTGCCACCGCGCTGGGCGTGCGCGCGGACATCCAGCTGTTTCTTGCCGATGAGGATATCTCGGGTGACTTGCGCAATGTCGTGTGGCGCGGTGGCCTGCTTGGCTTCCAGCCTTGCGACGTGATGCTGCATGTGCCGTTCGACCGCGGGTTGATGCAACAGGAAGACAAGTGCGTTTTTCTATCGCCCTACTACCGCGAACACTTCGGCGCTGCCTGCGCTCGTGATGGTGGCAGTTGTGAAGCTATGCCGGCAAGTTTCAAAGGCCGCCCCGTCACTGCAGAGCTCGCATCGATCCCCGACTTCTACTTACTTGGCCACGCCGGTGGCGCGCTGGCCAAAGACCTGATCCATTCACCGACTGGTTACGCTGCCGTTGCTGCGCTTGCAGATGGCAAAGCCGATTTCAGCGTTGCCACCACGGCGCAGATTCAGGCGGTCGTTGCTGACTATCCCGACGCCGGCATCAAGGTGCGCAAAGGGCCACTTCCCCTGATGATGTCATCAGGCTGGGACATCGGCATCGCAGTCAAGGAAAACTCGCGCAGCCTGGGCTTTGCGCTGGATGCCATCTTCGAAAAAATGCTTTCCAGTGGTCAAATGAAAGACCTTTTTTCGCGGCACGGCGTGACTTGGCAGCCAGCGCTTGCCGCGCAAACCTGATCGATTTTTCGGTTCGCTTTCACACACGACGCATTGCGCTTGGGTGGAAAGGGGGGGCGGGGGTACCCACTGCGACCGGTATCCCCCGAACCTGTCAAATCGCGCGCGATGTTGCGCAACATATCTGGCCCTGCAGCCTCATCCCAAGGTGCAATTGTGCACCCTGTCGCAGCCGATAGGCTGCGGGATGACGACCGGTTGAATTGCAATGCATCTGGCGGGATTTCCACAAGACGCAAACACTCGCTCGCACAATAACCAATAACAGGAGGGACAGGATGAAGAGGCGTTTTTCACATCTCATCGCAGGGTTCGCAGCAGCGACCAGCCTTGTATCGATGCCACTTGCCGCAGCTGGTCCGACCAGCGAAGATATTGTCAACGATGCCGCCACTCCGGGGGATGTGCTGAGCTACGGCATGGGCCCATGGCAACAGCGTTTCAGCACGCTCGATAAGCTCAATAGCCAGAACGTCGCCAAACTGGTCCCTGCATTTGCCTCATCGCTTGGTGGCGAAAAGCAGCGCGGCCAGGAATCGCAGCCGCTGGTCTTTGACGGCACGATTTATGTAACCGGTTCCTATTCGCGCCTGTTCGCTTTCGATGCACGGACCGGCGAAAAGAAGTGGGAATACAACGCACGTCTGCCCGATGGCATCATGCCATGCTGTGACGTGGTCAACCGTGGCGCAGCGATTCACGGCGACAAGATCATTTTTGCGACGCTGGATGCCCACCTGATCGCGCTTGATCGACACACCGGCAAGGTCCTCTGGAACAAGAAGACCGGCGATTATCAGGCCGGCTATTCCGCGACGGCCGCTCCGCTGATCGTCAAGGACATGGTCGTAACCGGCAATTCCGGTGGCGAATTCGGCGTCGTCGGCGCAGTTCAGGCCCGCAATGTCGATACCGGCGAGCTCGTATGGGAGCGCCCGGTCATCGAAGGCCATACCGGCACGCTCAAGGGGCAACCCAACGGGATGACGGGCAAGCTCAACGCATCGTGGACCGGAGATCTGTGGAAGACCGGCGGTGGCGCAACCTGGCTTGGCGGGACGTATGATCCGGCAACCAACCTCGTTTTCTTCGGCACGGGCAACCCCGGCCCTTGGAACAGCCACCTGCGTCCCGGCGATAACCTCTACACCGCTTCAACCTTGGCGATCGATGTCGATACCGGCGTGATCAAGTGGCACTATCAAACGACCCCGCACGACGGCTGGGACTTCGATGGCGTCAACGAATTCGTACCCTTCGATGCGACGATCAAGGGCAAGCCGATGAAGCTTGGCGCAAAGGCCGATCGCAACGGGTACTTCTACGTGCTGGATCGCACCAGCGGCAAGTTGATCGGCGCTCACAAGTTTGTCATGCAAACGACTTGGGCCAACGGCATCGACCTGAAGACAGGCCGGCCGAACTATATCCCTGAAGGTCGTCCCGGGGCACCAAACGCTGCAGACAAGGGCAAGTCGGTCTTTGCCAGCCCGTCATTTCTGGGCGGCAAGAACTGGATGCCGATGGCTTTCTCGCAGGATACCGGCTTGTTCTATGTCCCAAGCAACGACTGGGGCATGGACATCTGGAACGAACCGATCGCATACAAGAAGGGCGCAGCTTATCTAGGTGCAGGCTTCACCATAAAGCCCATCGCCGACGATCACATCGGTGCGCTGCGTGCGATGGACCCGACCACTGGCAAGATCATGTGGGAATACAAGAACAAGGCCCCGCTTTGGGGCGGCGTTCTGGCCACACGCGGCAATCTCGTCTTCACCGGCACGCCCGAAGGCTACCTCAAGGCATTTGACGCCAAGACCGGCACCGAGCTCTGGAAGTTCCAGACCGGTTCGGGCGTCGTCGGATCCCCGATTACGTGGGAGCAGGACGGCGAACAGTTTGTCGCAGTCATGTCTGGCTGGGGCGGCGCGGTTCCGCTGTGGGGTGGTGAAGTTGCGAAGACCTTCAAGGAAATCAGTCAGGGCGGCATGCTCTGGGTTTTCAAGCTGCCGAAGTAACTGCAACAGTGAGCGCCAGACCGAGATGTCTGGCGCTCACCATATCTAGCGGGTAGGCCAGTGACAAAGACAGATCTGGGCAGTGGGCCGCAAAACGCGGGATCGTGCCATGTCTTCGGGAACAGCCACATGGGACATATCGCCGATTCGACGCATTCGAGCCCGGACCGCGTGTTGATCGTCGATGACCATTCGCTTGTACGCGATGGTCTTCGCTCTCTCTTTGTTGATGCCTTCCCTGCCTGCACCATCCTTGAAGCCGACTGTCTCGAGACGGCGCTGCGGACCCTGACCGACGAAGGGGACGTTGATCTAGTCTTGCTGGACCTCAATATCCCGGATGTTTCGCATTTGTCCGGTCTTGAGGCGTTGCGCGACAAATTTCCAGCCACGCCGGTAGTGATGGTTTCCGGCGTGACTGACCGCAAGACCGTGCGCGACGCACTGGCGGCAGGCGCTGCTGGCTTCGTCCCGAAATCCCTCAAGCGTGCGGCAATCATCGATGCATTGATGCAGGTACTCTCAGGCGAAATATTCATGCCTGAGCTTGAAGGCGATGATTCTGGTGCCGCGGAGGAAGACCTGATCCGCACCCGCGTCGCCAGCCTGACGCCGCAGCAACGCGTTGTCCTCGGCCACCTTGTGGCAGGGCGTCTGAATAAGCAGATCGCCCATGAACTTGACGTTTCGATGACTACGATCAAGGCTCACGTTTCTGCCATCTTGCAAAAGATGAACGTCTATTCGCGTACCCAAGCAGTCATCATGGCCGGGAAAATCAACTTCAAAGCTTAATCAGATCACATCCAGTTGCCGCAACAAGGAGCGCAGTTGTGCAGGCTTCACCGGCTTGTTCAGCATTGGCAGTGAGAGGTTTGCGAGCATGGACTTTGTCTCTTCTGCCCGGTCAGCGGTGATGACCATGGCGGGGATATCGCAGCCGGCAATGGCACGCATGGCGGCGATGGCGTGATCGCCGGTCAGTCCATTATCTAGCTGATAATCAACGATGATCATTGCAGGGCGGCGGACCAGCGCAGCGGCCAACCCCGGATCAAAAGGATCGCGCGAAACCACGACCTCCAAGCCCCAGTTCTCGAGCAAAGCCTCCATGCCTGAAAGGATGGCAGGATCGTTGTCGACCACCACGACCATACCGCAAGCGCCAGAAGAGGTAAGCGCCACTGGCTCTTCGCTTACGGCGGCAGCCACCGGTGCAACGCAGGGTAGCGTGATCGAGAATGCTGATCCTTGCCGCAGAACCGTATGGAGCGCGATTTCATGGTCGAGCATCGTCGACACCCGCCGCACGATAGCAAGGCCCAGCCCCTTGCCGGGAATTTTCTGGGTCTGCCCTAGCCGACGAAACTCCTCAAAGATCTCTTCACAATCCTCAGCCGCGATGCCGGGACCGGTGTCACGCACGGTCACCACGACGGTGCCAGCGTGTTCAACCACTTCAACCGAAACCTGTCCCACCTCAGTATAGCGGATCGCGTTCGAGACGAAGTTCTGCAGTACTCGGCGCAAGAGCCGTGCGTCCGACCTGACCCAGAGCGCGGTATCGGCTACATCGAATTGCAGACCACTTGCCGCTGCCAAAGGCGCATATTCCACTCGCAACGTGTTGAAAATCCCGCCAAGCGGAAGATCGACGATCTCAGGCTGGATCGCGCCTGCATCAAGCCGCGAAATCTCGAAAAGTGCTTCAAGCAGGTCTTCGACCGAATCCAGCGCCGTGCTGGTTTGCTGCACCAGAGCGCGCGGGCGTTCCGGCAAATCCTGCCCGTCCATGGCCGAAACAAACAGTCGTGCCGCGTTCAAGGGTTGCAGCAGATCGTGACTGGCTGCGGCAAGGAAGCTGGTTTTCGACCGATTGGCGCTTTCAGCCTCATTCTTGGCTTGCACCAACTGCAGATTCACCTCGATCAGCTCGGCGGTGCGCTCATTTACCCGGCGCTCCAGCGTCTCGGCAGTTTCCGTCAATGAACGCTGCAAGCGCATATGGTCGGTGACATCATCAAAAGTGAATACCATCCCGCCATTGCTGAGCGGGACAGAGCGGATGATGAAATTGCGCCCGTCAATCAGGCAATCGGCAGCAAGACGCTGCGTGGTCTCATGGCGCCAGTCCAGTGCCTCCGGACTATCAAGGCCAAGGACATCGACGCACCAGCAGATCAGCGCCGCATGATCGCTCACCTGATCAACGTGCCCGCCTTTCAGCGCAAGCACCCGCATCAAGCCTTCGTTTGATGCCTGCATTTTTTGCTGGGCGTCAAACAGGCAGACGCCTTCCGAAAGGGTATCAAGCGTTGCCTGCAGTGCGAGATTTCGTTCGGCCAGTTCAAGCGCGCGCTGTCGCGCATCCTCGGCCTTCACCGACGTTATGTCGGTATAGATCCCGACGATCCCGCCACTGCTCGTCCGGATTTCGTTGATCTGGATCCAGCGCCCATCAGTGAAGGCCTGGACATGCCCGCCTTCTGCGCGACGGTGTTGGTCAACCCGGTCTCGTAACCATCGTTCCGGAGCAATGTGTGCACCGAGCGTCGCACCCGTTGTGGCAAGCCTGGAAGCCAGTTCGGAGAACTCGGGAGCCTCGCTTGAAATGTCCTCAAGCCCCGGAAATATCCGTAGATATGCGCGGTTGCAAAGGATCATCCGGTCGTCAGCATCAAACAGCGCAAAGCCGTCGCTGAGAGACTCTATCGCGTCGCGCAACAGGACGCGCGCTGCAGTTGCATCATCATTTGCTGCTGCCAGTTCAGCGATCACACGGTTCAATTCGCTCATCGCGTTTTCGAGCGCGCTGGTGCGGTCACGTACGACGGATTCCAGCGCAATGGCGGTTTCGAACATCGAAAACGCGCCGCCTTCCATGTCGATCGAGCGCTCGACCCGATCCATCAAGGCGCTGTTGATTTTCTCGAGCTGCCGCACGCGCGCGCGCAGTTGTGTAATTTCGTCTTCACCATTTGAAATGGCAGGATAGGCGATGCCGCTCATCTGCCAACCGCGAGCCCGGTGAATGTCTGGTTCATATGCGCCGCACGGAACTGCTCGCCATAAGTATTGAAGCCGAAGACACGATGGGCGACGTACATTTGCGAAACGGCGTGCGCCTGCTGGCGGTCTTCCGCATCCAGACGGTTCAGGACGCAATCAAACCCGATTACATGATCGATCATGCCAACCTTGCGCTCTATTTCGGCAAACAGCTGTTCCATCTCGGAAACCCGATCCACCGGCTCACCCAGGGACAGGACGACGCCGACGTCGATAGCGCAATAGAAAGTCAGTGATCCATCAGGGTTTGCCGACTGGATCGACCGGACGTGAACCTGTCCTCCCGTTCGAACAATCGGCGGATGTGCCGCGAAGAAGTGCGCATCAAGGACTGATGACGGATTGCCGGAAAGACGCTTGTATTCGGCAGCGGCGGGCGCTGCATTGATTTCATAAACCGTGCGGGTTTCCGGGTCCGCTTCTGTAATCACCATCTTCGATGGTCCGGGACGATAGAAATTTGTACAGAAAACATGGAGCGGACGAGCGCTGGTGAGCAGGACGATTACCGCAGCATCTGCATGGAACGCGCCATCATGGAGCACGGCAGTGTTGCGAAACGACAGCCCATCGCCCCCGGAGCCGCCAATCAACTGAATATCCCCGCCGAGGGCATGCTGCGCGGTCATCGTCAGCAGCTCTTCGCGATGGGAAAGCCCGTCGACAAAAAACAGCGCCACCTGGTGTGGCTTGTCGTTGCCGACCTGACGCCTGCGTTCTTGCGCGACCAGATGCCGGATTGCGCCTTGGGCGGTTTGTGCTTCGAAATGATCAAGGTCGTCAAAGCGCAGCGACGCCATCGAAAACACGTTTTGCGGGAAGCCGATCAGTACGATGCTGTTGGTGTCATAACCCCGGTCAGCCAACTCACCAGCGCTGGTGCAGCCAAACAAGGGGATTTCTGGCAACTGCAATGCCAGCTCCCTTGCCAGCGCGTCACGCGAATAGCTGTTGGAGCAGAACAGCAAAGCCCCCGCCAGACGCACGCTGCCAATGCCCGCAGCCAGTTCGGCCACCGCTTGCGCAGGATCTGTTGCGCGCGAAGTGCACGCCACCAATCTTTGGTCGTCGAGGTCAACCTGCACGGCCATCACCATCTCCCAAAAGGCCGCGCCTCTTAACGAGCGTCTGACCTTGATCCATGATCTCTAGGCTGACCCACCGGTTGTACCAAGCACATAAGAGTCTCCACGTGGAGGATCTCCCGCATGCTCCAGCAGTTCTGCTTCCTCATCGCTGAACACCCGGCTTCGAACAATAAAGCGAAAACCCTCCGGCGCTTCAAGGCTCATCCCGGCTCCGCGCCCCGGCACGACATCGATCGTTACCTGGGTGTGCCGCCAATAGACGAATTGCGCCGCCCCGATCCAGACGGGGGTGTTGCCATGAATGTGCCCTAGCAAGACGTCCTGACCGCCCACGCGAAATTCGCCCGCGACAAAGCACATCGGCGCAGACCCGTCGCAGCATCCGCCCGATTGGTGAAACATCAACGGCCCATGCACTGCGATCAGCTGCGCGATAAGATCATCAGCAGCCGTCGTTGTCGCCACGCGAGGTGGGAGCGCGCTCAAACGACTTCGGCGATGAACACGCTGGCGCCGCCAGTGGCAAAGTTGGCGATATCGCCTGTGGCGGCCTGTGCCTCGGGTGTGGCCATGGCTGTTGCCATCGTCGCGGCATCGGCGAAATAGAGCTGCGCCATGCGGTAGTAGGCTGGCGCACCGCCATCCGGACCTGCAATGCCTTTCAGCAAGACAAACTTGTCCACCATCGGGATTCTCCCGGCAATCGGCATGTGAGTTGCCGCATAATAGTCTTCGAATGCCTGCGGATCGGCTGGAGCGTTATACATCACATTGACGACAACTTGTGTCACGGCATCTCACCTTTTGCTTGTCCGGCGCTCAAGTGACGCCGTTCTCAACGACTTTTGGCGCGCCTGACAGCTGCCAGAGCGCGCCATATTTCACATGCTATCGTGCGATCAGAAGAAACCAAGCTTCTTTGGGCTGTAGCTGACGAGCAGGTTCTTGGTCTGCTGATAATGATCGAGCATCATCTTGTGATTTTCACGCCCGATGCCCGATTGTTTGTAACCGCCAAAGGCAGCATGAGCAGGATAAGCGTGATAGCAATTGGTCCACACGCGCCCCGCCTGAATGCCGCGCCCGATCCGGTAAGCGCGCGTCCCATCGCGGGTCCACACACCGGCGCCGAGGCCGTATAGCGTGTCATTGGCGATTTCGAGCGCTTCTTCGTCGGTCGAAAACTTGGTGACGGCCAGTACGGGACCGAAGATTTCCTCCTGGAACACACGCATCTTGTTGTGTCCTTCCAGCACGGTTGGCTGGACATAGAAGCCATCCGCCAGTTCACCGGTGTGCATCATGCGCTCGCCGCCGGTCAGGACCTTGGCGCCTTCATCACGGCCGATCTGGATATAGCTGAGAATCTTTTCCAACTGGTCGTTCGAAGCCTGCGCGCCAATCATCGTAGAGGCATCCAGCGGGCTGCCCAGCTTGATCGCCTCAACCCGCGCAATCGCCTTTTCCATGAAACGGTCATAGATCGATTCATGCACCAGTGCGCGGCTCGGGCAGGTGCATACCTCACCCTGATTGAGCGCAAACATCGTGAAGCCTTCAAGCGCCTTGTCGAGGAAATCGTCATCCTGATCCATCACGTCGGCAAAGAAGATGTTCGGGCTTTTGCCACCCAGTTCCAACGTGCACGGGATCAGGTTTTCCGATGCATATTGCATGATCAGGCGACCCGTGGTGGTCTCACCTGTAAATGCGATCTTGGCGATGCGCTTGTTGGACGCCAGCGGCTTGCCTGCTTCGATGCCAAATCCGTTGACGACATTGAGCACTCCCGGCGGCAGCAGATCACCGATGGTTTCCATCAACACCATGATCGACATGGGGGTTTGTTCGGCAGGCTTGAGCACAACGCAATTGCCAGCGGCCAGTGCCGGAGCCAGCTTCCACACCGCCATCAGAAGCGGAAAGTTCCACGGAATAATCTGCCCGACCACGCCCAGCGGTTCATGAAAGTGATAGGCCACAGTGTCGTGGTCAATCTCTGAAATCGAACCTTCCTGCGCGCGCAGGCACGATGCGAAATAGCGGAAATGGTCAATCGCCAGAGGAAGGTCGGCCGCAGTCGTTTCACGGATGGGTTTGCCGTTGTCGATGGTTTCGACCAGCGCCAGCATATCAAGGTTGGCTTCCATCCGGTCGGCGATTTTCAGCAGCGCGTTGGAACGCTCGGTCGTCGACGCCTTGCCCCATGCATCCTTGGCAGCGTGCGCGGCATCCAGAGCCAGTTCGATGTCCTCAGCCGTACCGCGCGCGATCTGGCACACGACTTGTCCTGTGACGGGAGAGATGTTGTCGAAATAGCCGCCGCGCACAGGCGCCACCCATTTGCCGCCGATGAAATTCTCGAACTTGTCGCGAATGAGCGCGCTGCCAGCGAATTTGCTCATGGCCTGTTCCAACATCCTGGTGTCTCCACATAAACTCTAACGGTTCCAAACCTCCTTTTGCGCCTCGCTCAGAGCTGCGACAATTATACCTTGGAACGATGGTTCTGTCCGGCGGCATGATGATAGAAGCGGACGGATAAGCAGTAGTTCAAAAGGGGAGCCTGAAAATGGGCGAGGCAGTATATCCGGTCCCGGCCGATTGGTCAGAAAACGCGTTGGTCGATGCCGCGCGGTATGACGAGATGTACCGCCAGTCGGTCGATGACCCGCAGGCGTTCTGGGCCGAACATGGCCAGCGGCTCGATTGGATCAAGCCGTTCACCAAGGTCAAGAACACCTCTTTCAACGAGGCGGACTTCGGCATTCGCTGGTTCGAGGATGGCACGCTGAACCTTTCGGCCAACTGCCTTGACCGTCATCTGGCGACGCGCGGCGACGCCGTGGCGATCCTGTGGGAGCCGGACGGATTGGGTGAGCCGCACCGCGAAATCACCTATCGGCAGTTGCACGAAGACGTCTGCCGCTTCGCCAACCTGCTCAAGGCCAAGGGCGTGAAACGCGGGGAGCGGGTGACGATCTACCTGCCGATGGTGCCCGAAGCCGCCGTCGCCATGCTCGCCTGCGCGCGGATTGGCGCGATTCACTCGATCGTGTTCGCAGGCTTCAGCCCCGATGCACTGGCAGGCCGCATCACCGATTGCGACAGCCGCATCGTGCTGACCTCGGACGAAGGCCTGCGTGGCGGCAAGAAGGTTCCGTTGAAGGCCAATGTCGATGAAGCGCTGAAGCAATGTCCCGGCGTCGACACAGTCATCATGCTGCGCCGCACCGGCGCGGACGTGGGCTTGGTCGAAGGCCGCGATGTTGATTGGGCCAGCGCCGTTGCGCAGCAGAGCGCCGATTGCACGCCTGAGGAAATGGGCGCGGAAGATCCGCTGTTCATCCTTTACACCTCCGGATCGACCGGCAAGCCCAAGGGCGTGCTGCACACCACAGGCGGCTATTCGGTCTGGGCATCGATGACGCACGAATACGTGTTCGATTACCG
>Ga0209066_10000234_pt1 | contig 84092 bp, 78 predicted proteins | sample All_14_2_FD_187198 | JGI IMG/M metagenome (GOLD analysis project Ga0209066, IMG submission 187198) | Freshwater microbial communities in response to fracking from Pennsylvania, USA - Allegheny Zone_MetaG_DW_15 (SPAdes) (version 2) ...
GTTCGGGGCTCGGGTCAGGGGCGAGCGGGGGCGACGATCGCGGCGGAGTCGGGGGCGAGGGTGATTACGGATGCCGCGCCCGACGGGTCGGGGCCGGATGCCGCGGTGATGACGGGCTCGACCTCACCCCCTCCCGCGCTCAGCAGGATGACGGCATCCGGCGCCACGGCGAAGGTGTGCGACGACCCGGTGAGATTCACGAGGACCGATAGCTCACCGCGCTGGAGCACGAACCACCGCGCCCGCGGATCATCGCTGTCGGCACCACTCCCCGAAAGCGCATCGCAGTCCGCGAAGGCGGGATCTGTCAGCTCGGGCCGCGCGCGACGCACCGCGGCGAGGTCGCGATACAGCTGCAGCAGCCGCGCATGGTCGACACCCACCTCAGGTGATGTCGAGGCCTCTGCCCAGTCAAGCTTCGACCTGCGGAACGTCTCGGGGTCCTGGGGGTCGGGAACGGTCGCCGGGTCCCAGCCCATACGTGCGAACTCCTCGATCCGACCGGTCGCGGTAGCCTCACCGAGGTCGGGTTCCGGATGCGAGGTGAAGAACTGCCAGGGCGTGGATGCTCCCCACTCCTCCCCCATGAACAGCATCGGCGTTCCGGGAGTGGTGAGCGTCAGGACGGCGGCCACGGCAAGCCGGTCGGTGGAGAGGGACTGGCTGAGCCTGTCGCCGGCGGCGCGATTACCGATCTGATCATGGTCTTGGCCGAAGGTCACCAGCCGCCAGGTGGGAACCGTCGGTGGGATCGGGAAGCCGTGGTCCCGCCCCCGGAACGACGAGTAGGTGCCGTTGTGGAAGAACCCTTCGGTCCAGACCTTGGGGAAGGCGCCCAGCGCGCCGAAGTCCTCGTAGTACCCCACGGTCTCGCCGCTGACTGCGACATGGAGCGCGTGGTGGTAGTCATCGCTCCACTGTGCGGTGAGACCGTACCCGCCGGCTTCCCGCGGCAGGATCAGAGTCGGGTCGTTCAGATCGGACTCCGCGATGAGCGTCAGCGGCCGACCCTGGTGCGCCGAGAGGGCATCGGCGGCCTCGGCGAGCTCCTGCAGGATGTGGGTCGGGCTCTCATCACGGAGGGCATGCACGGCATCCAGCCGCAGCCCGTCGACGTGGAAATCGCGCAGCCACATGAGGGAGTTCTGGATGATGAACTCGCGCACCTCGCGCGCGTCGAGGTTGACCGACAGTCCCCACGTGTTGCGCGCCGCATCCCGAAGGTACGGACCGAACTCGGGCAGGTAGTTGCCACTCGGGCCGAGGTGGTTGTAGACGACGTCCTGGATGACGGCCAGGCCCGCGGCGTGCGCGGCATCCACGAACCGCTGGTAGGCGGCGGGGCCGCCGTAAGCCTCGTGGACGGTATACCAGAGCACGCCGTCGTAGCCCCAGTTCCAGACGCCGTTGAACCCGTTGACCGGCAGCAGTTCGATGTGCGTGACTCCGAGCGAGACGAGGTGATCGAACCGACCGATCGCGGCATCCAGCGTGCCCTCGGGTGTAAACGTTCCCACGTGCAGCTCGTAGATCAGACCCCCGGCCAGCTGCCGCCCTGTCCAGGCCCCGTCGGTCCACCCGAACGCGCTGGCATCAAAGAAGGCGGATGCCTCGTGCACCCCCCGCGGCTGCCGACGCGACCGCGGATCGGGGCGTAGCGCGTCGGCATCACCGAGGACGAAGCCGTATTCATCGCCATCGGCAAGCTCAACGTCCGCCACCCACCACCCGCGGTCTCCCGCGGTCATCGCCACATCGGGGTGGCCCGGTCGACGCATCCGTACCCGCTGCGCTCGGGGTGCCCAGACCTCGATCATGCTTCCTCCGCTTCGCTGAAACCCGAGACACCGAAGCCTGCATGAGACACCCCGTCACCCGCAGCGCCTCGACACAGGTCGGGTGTTTGACGTGTCAGGAGCGCGACAGGCAGCGAGCCCAACACGTCTGCCAGGGGCACCTCTCCGCCGGGATAGGCGCGGCCCGTCAGAGCGTCGGTCCAGGTGCCGCCGGGAATCAGCATCCGGGTGTCGGCCCAGCCGCCGCGTGCCACCAGCCCCACGGGCAGCCGGGTGGCGACGGCAACAGCGCCGCCCCGGTCGAAAGCTACAGCGTGGCCGGATGCCGAACCCAGCACCTCAACGGGCAGGTAGCGCGTGAACAACTCGGGTCGGTCGCGCCGCAAGCGCAGCGCGCGCGACGTGACCAGGAGTTTCGCAGCTCCTGATGCATCGATGGCAGGCACGCGTCCTTCGGACTCCGCGCGGTCGAGCTCGGCGAGCATCGCTGCGCGCTGCGCAAAGTCGACGGCGCGACGGTTGTCGGGGTCCACCAGTGAGGTCTCCCACAACTCGGACCCCTGGTAGACGTCGGGGACTCCGGGACCTGCCAACTGCACGAGCTTCGCCGACAGCGAGTTGCTCCAGCCCGGCTGCGCGACCTCGTCGACGAAAGCCTCGACCAGCTCTCGCGCGGGACCGTAGGCGGCATCCACGACGGCGTGCATCCGGCGCTCGAAGTCGGCATCCGGATTCCACCACGTCGTCGCCTCTGCCGCTTCGCGCGCTGCCTTCTCGGCGTAAGCGTGGAGGCGCTCGGGGGTTGCGGGCCACGATCCGATGATCGCCTGCCACAGCAGAGTGTCGAACGGCCCGTGTCCGGTTGACGCCACGGCGCGGAGCTGTTCGAGCGCGGCGGCCCAGCGATGCGGGATCTCGGCGAGCACCGACAGGCGGGCACGCACATCCTCCCCGCGCTTGGTGTCGTGCGTCGACAGCGACGTCATCGATGCGGGGCGCTGCGCCTGCCTGCGGGCAAAGGCTTCGTGGAAGCCCTCGACCGTGAGCGAGAACACCGACGGATCTCCTCCGACCTCGGTGAGGGTGCCAAGCCGGGTGGCGCGATAGAAGGCGGTGTCTTCGACGCCCTTGGCCATGACGGGGCCCGTCGTCTGCTGGAAGCGGCGAGCCACTTCGAGCGTCGGGTCGGCCAGCAGCGGCGCGAGCGCACCGATAGCCTCGGCCAGGTCGGGGCGACGAGCGGATGCCTCAGCCAGCGCTTCGTCGAGGGCCTCCCGCCCCGCGGGAAGGTAGGAGCGGTAGACGGGGAAGCAGGCGAGGAGCTCGGCCAGGGCATCGGTGGCATCCGAAGCAGCGAGCGCCACCTGCTCGGGCAGGCACCGCACGAGTCGGGCAATCTCGCTGCGTTGGATCGTGTCGGCGATCATCCGCTTGGTGTCGTGGATGAGGTCGGGCCAGGGCTGCGCTGGCGGCAGGCCCGTCGCGCCGCGCAACCGCTCATCAAGCGCGTCGAGGGCACCCTCGCCATGCGGGTCAATGAAGACGCGGTCGATCTCGGCCATGGCGTCGTACCCGGTGGTGCCGTCGGTGTCCCACCACGCCGGCAGCAACTCGGGATGCTCCGTCGCGCTGTGCTCGAGGATCTTCTCGACCAGCGTGTACCGTCGCCCGGTGATAGCGCCGAGCCGTTCGAGGTAACCGCCGGGATCGACCAGCCCGTCGGGGTGATCGATGCGCAGGCCATCGGCCAGCCCCTCCCGGAACCACCGCGCCACCTCTTCATGGGCCTCGTCGAAAACAACCGGGTCCTCGACGCGAACGCCTGCCAGCGTCGAGACGGCGAAAAAGCGCCGGTAGTTCAGCTCGGATGCCTCGAGCTGCCAGAACATCAGCTCGAAGTGCTGGCGAGCGAGCACCTGGCGGACGGCATCCGGGTACGACGTCGCCTCTCCCGGCGCGGTCCCCTCCGCGAGCGGGAACTCGTGATCGAAGTACCGCAGGGTGCCGTGCGGCGCACGGGCCGTGGGCTTCGGGTCGACGCGAATTTCCATCGCATCGATGGCCTCGTCGGCCTCCGATCCGAGCACCGGGACCCGCACCTTGCCGCCACCGAACTCCCAATCGATGTCGAACGCTGCCGCATACCGCGAGCTTCTGCCCCGAAGCAGCACGTCCCACCACCAGGGGTTTTGGACCGGCACCGCGATCCCCATGTGGTTGGGAACCGTATCGATGAGGATGCCGAGCCCTGCCGCCCGCGCGGCCGCGGCATAACGCTCCAGCCCCGCCGCCCCACCGCGGGCGGGATCCACGCGGGTCGGATCGACGACGTCGTACCCGTGGTCGGAGCCGGTGGTCGATTGCAGCAGGGGCGAGAGGTACGCCCATCCCACGCCGAGATCACGCAGGTAGCCGGTGACGGCGGCTGCGGCATCCAGGTCGAACGCGGCGCGGATCTGCAGGCGGTACGTCGACGTGGGATGCATCACTACCTCGGCAGTTCTTCCTTGGGGGCAGCTCCCGGGACTTCGTCCATCTGGACCGTTCCGGTCGCCAGCGACGCGGCAACGAATCTGTCGACCTCGACCTCTTCTTCGACGTGCTCGCACAGCACGACCACCGACTTCGCTGCGAGGTCGAGGACCGCCCCGGGATGGACGGGCTCGGTGTTCGCGAGGGTTCCCGCCGTGTCGACCAGCACATCCCAGTTGGGGCTGAAATCGACATCCGGCAGCCTGAACTCGACCGGCTCGTCACCAGCATTGAACAGCACGAGGAAGTGCCGGTCAGTGATCGGCTCGCCCCGGCGGTCGCGCTCACGGATGCCGTTCCCATTGAGGAACACGCCGATCGACCGTCCGAATCCGGAGTCCCAGTCTTCTGGCTGCATCTGTGTGCCATCGGGCCGAAGCCACACGATGTCGGGGATGCGCTCGACCTCTTCGCGGCGCACGGGACGGCCATCGAAGAAGCGACGTCGCCGGAACGTGGGGTGGTCGCGACGCAGCCGCGCGAGCGCGGAGGTGAAGTCGATCAGACTCGCGTCAACGTGCTCCCAATCGATCCACGTGATCTCGTTGTCTTGCGCGTAACCGTTGTTGTTCCCTCGCTGCGTGCGGCCGAGCTCATCGCCGTGCAGGAGCATGGGCACACCCTGCGACAGCAGCAGCGTCGCGATGAAGTTGCGCTGCATCCGCTCGCGCAGTTCATTGATCTGGGGGTCGTCGGTGGGGCCCTCGACACCGAAGTTCATCGACCGGTTGTCATCGGCACCGTCGCGGCCGTCCTCGCCGTTGGCGTCGTTGTGCTTCTGCTCGTATGAGACGAGGTCGCGCAGGGTGAACCCGTCGTGCGCCGTGACGAAGTTGATGGATGCCACCGGCCAGCGACCCGAGTGGGCATACAGGTCGCTCGACCCGGTGAGCCGAGAGGCGAACTCACCGAGCGCCTGCGGCTCGCCCCGCCAGAAGTCCCGGACGGTGTCGCGGTACTTGCCGTTCCACTCGGTCCACTGCGGGGGGAAGTTCCCGACCTGGTAGCCGCCGGGGCCGACATCCCAGGGCTCGGCGATGAGCTTGACCTGACTGACCACCGGATCTTGCTGCACGAGCTCGAAGAAGGTGGCGAGCCGGTCGACGTCATAGAACTCTCGGGCGAGGGTCGCGGCGAGGTCGAAACGGAATCCGTCGACATGCATCTCGAGCACCCAGTACCGCAGCGAGTCCATGATCAGCTGCAGCGCGTGCGGGTTGCCGACGTTCAGGCTGTTGCCTGTGCCGGTGTAGTCGGTGTAGTACCGCTTGTCGTCATTTTCGAGTCGGTAGTACGCCTCGTTGTCGATGCCGCGGAACGAGAGCGTGGGCCCGAGATGGTTTCCCTCAGCGGTGTGGTTGTAGACGACATCCAGGATGACCTCGATACCGGCCTCGTGCAGGGCACGCACCATCCCCTTGAACTCCTGCACCTGCTGACCGCGCTGCCCGGAGGACGCGTAGGTGTTCTGCGGCGCGAGGAAGGCGATGGTGTTGTAGCCCCAGTAGTTGGACAGGCCCTTCTCTTCCAGCATCGAGTCGTTGATGAACTGGTGCACCGGAAGCAGCTCGATCGCGGTGACGCCGAGACGCTTGAGGTGCTCGATGATGAGCGGGTGAGCGATGGCGCTGTAGGTGCCGCGGATCTCATCAGGGATGTCGGGATGCCGCATCGTCAGCCCCTTGACGTGGGCTTCGTAGATGAAGGATTCCGAATAGGGGATGCGGAGCGGGCGATCACCACCCCAGTCGAAGAAGGGGTTTATGACAACGCCCTTCATCATCTCGGCTGCGGAGTCGTCGTCGTTGCGGGAGTCGGGGTCGCCGAAGGTGTAGCCGAACACCGACTGGCCCCAGGTCACCTGTCCGTCGACAGCCTTCGCGTAGGGGTCGAGCAGCAGCTTGTTGGGGTTGAACCGTTTGCCGGATGCGGGGTCGTACTCGCCGTGGACGCGGTAGCCGTAGCGCTGGCCTGGCGCGATGTTCGGCAGGTACGCGTGCCACACATAGGCATCGACCTCGAGCATGTCTACGCGGGTCTCGCGGCCGCGCTCGCCGAACAGGCAGAGCTCGACGCGCTCAGCGCCCTCACTGAAGAGGGCGAAGTTGGTTCCGTTCCCATCGAAGGTCGCACCCAACGGATACGCCGACCCTGGCCATGTTTGCACGGCACCCCTTCCCGGTGGGATTCCACCCTAGTCGAGCGGGGTTTCCAGGTGGGGGTGGTTGCTCCGGGGAACTCAGCCCTGCTAGAGCGAGGCCAGGTCAGACCTCGAGTGTGCGGGGCGACGCCGGACGGATGCCGTGCACCTGGCGGTGCAGTCGCTGCATCCGTTCGTCGAGCTCTGAGGCGCTGGCGGCGGCATCCTTCAACTCCGCAAGCAGGGTCTCGGGCACCTGACGGTCGAACTTGTAGTAGATCTTGTGCTCGAGGCTCGCCCAGAAATCCATCGCGATCGTGCGGAACTGGACCTCGACCGGGACATCGACCCGGCCGGTCGAGAGGAACACGGGAACCCTCACGATCGCGTGCAGGCTCTTGTAGCCATTGGGCTTCGGATCGGCGATGTAGTCCTTGACCGAATGCACCTCGATGTCGTCCTGCTGGGTGAGGAGGTCAAAGAGGCGATACGTGTCCGCGACAAAACTGCACGTGACACGGATGCCCGCGATGTCGGTGATGTGCGTGCGGATCGAGTCGAAGTCTCCGTCGATGCCTTTGCGGCCGACCTTGGCGACGAGACTGTCGGCGGATTTCACGCGACTGGAGATGTGCTCGATCGGGTTGTAGTCGTGCAGTTGCAGAAACTCGTCGCGCAGGATCTCGACCTTCGTTTCGATCTCCTTCAGGCCGAACTGGTAGGGCAACAGAAAGCGCTGCACCTCGTCGCGCGCCGCCCTCAACTGCGACAACGAGACGGTCACCTCGTCGGACGGATGCTCCGGGAACGGTGGAATCGCGGGGTCGGTGGCCGGCGCGTGACTCATGCCCCCAACCTATGAAGCGCGGGTACGAGATCGCTGTGAGTCCGGCAGCCGAGCGCGACCCCCTCCCCGCCCGCACGAGGCTGCACCGTGCCCGCGAGACAGCACACATAGACGCCTGCCTCGCGGGCACGGTGCAGTCTCGCGGGCACGGTGCAGTCTCGCGGGCACGGACGGGAGGGGGAGATCAGTCCAGGACGGACGCAGCCTGACGAGCGGCGCCGAGCGCCACGTACTCACCGGGCGACGGAACCTCCACGGGCATCCCGAACACCGCCGGGGCGATCTCGCGAACTGCTTCGGACTGAGCGCCGCCACCGATCAGTACCGCGCGGCGAAGCGGCACATCGAGAGCGCGCAGGGCGTCCAGGCCAGCGCCGAGCCCAGACAGCATGCCTTCGACGGCGGCGCGGGCCAGGTTTTCGCGTGTTGTCGAGGCGAGGGTCATGCCGGTGAGGGCAGCTGTCGCATCCGGCAGATTGGGCGTGCGCTCCCCCTCGAAGTACGGGAGGAGGGTCAGGCCCGCGGCTCCCGGCTCGGCGGCCAGCGCTAGCCGGCTGAGGCCATCGTGGTCGACGGAGAGCAACGCCGCGATCGTGTCGAGCACCCGCGCCGCGTTGAGGGTCGCGACAAGCGGCAGGAAATGCCCGTCGGCATCCGCGAACCCGGCAACAGTCCCGGTGGGGTCGATCGTCCGATGCTCACTCACGGCGAAGACGGTTCCGCTCGTTCCGATCGAGATGACGACATCGCCGGGGCCGGCACCGACCCCGAGCGCGGCGCCGGCGTTATCCCCAGCGCCGGGCGCGACACGCCTGCCGTCGCGATCTGCCACCCACTCCCGCGGACCGAGCACCCGGGGGAGCGCGGCGTCATGGCCGAGCGCGGCGGCCAGCAGATCGCGGTCGTAGCCGTCGGCCACGACCTTCCCTGCCGCGTCCGCACGCCAGGCATCCGGCGACCAGTACCCGGTGCCCGAGGCGTCCGACCGGTCCGTGACGAGTTCTTCGAGCACGGGACCGCGAGCAGATTCGCCGCGAGGACCGTAGCCTCGCAGCCGCCACGTCAGCCAATCGTGCGGGAGTGCGACTGCCGCCACTCGGGCTGCGTTCTCGGGTTCGTGATCGCGCAACCACCGGAGCTTCGTGATGGTGAACGAGGCGACCGGCACGAGACCCGTGCGCCGAGCAAGGTCCTCAGCACCGAATTCGGTGATGAGATCGGTCGCCGCCCCGGCGGACCGGGTGTCGTTCCACAGCAGCGCGGGACGGATGACGCGACCATCGGCATCCAGCACCACCATGCCGTGCTGCTGACCCCCGATCGACCAGGCAGCCACATCATCGAGGCCGCCGGCGGCCGAGACCGCCTCCTGCAGCGCTGACCACCACGCGGCGGGGTCCACCTCGGTACCCGCCGGATGGGCGGCACGGCCTTCCCGGATGACCGCGCCGGTCTCGGCATCCGTCATGACGACCTTGCACGACTGGGTCGACGAATCGACCCCCATCACCAGTGTCACGTCAGCGGGCGCCCATCAGGTGCTCGGTAGCCAGCTGCTGGAGACGCACGAAGCCGAAGCCCTTGCCGCCGAAGTACTGCGACGGGTCGAAATCCTCGTAGGCCGAACGGTCAGCGAGCAGGTCGTCGTATGACTCGCCGTCGCCGAGGGTGGTCACCGAGAGTTCGGGGACGCGGGAGGCGGCGAGCGCCTCCCGCACCTCGGGGTCGGCGCGGAAGGCCTGCGCCCGTTCCTTGAGGAGCAGGTAGGTGCGCATGTTGGCCGCAGCGGAATCCCACACGCCGGACTCGTCCTCGGTGCGGCTCGGCTTGTAGTCGAAGTGGCGAGGGCCCTCGTATGCGGGTCCGCCGTTCGGGCCGCCGTTTTCCAGCAGGTCCACGAGAGCAAAGGCGTTGTGCAGGTCGCCGTGACCGAAGACGAGGTCCTGGTCGTACTTGATGCCCCGCTGGCCGTTGAGATCGATGTGGTAGAGCTTGCCGTGGTAGAGCGCTTGCGCGATTCCGGCGGCGAAGTTCAGGCCCGCCATCTGCTCGTGACCGACCTCAGGGTTCAGGCCCACGAGCTCGGGACGCTCGAGCGACTCGATGAATGCGAGGGCGTGACCGACGGTCGGCAGCAGGATGTCACCGCGGGGCTCGTTGGGCTTGGGCTCGATAGCGAAGCGGATGTCGTAACCCTTGTCGGTCACGTAGTCACCGAGCAGGTTGACTGCCTCGCGGTAGCGCTCGAGGGCGGCGCGGATGTCTTTGGCGGCGTCGTACTCGGCGCCTTCACGCCCGCCCCACATGACGAAGGTCTTGGCGCCGAGCTCGGCCGCGAGGTCGAGGTTGCGCAGCACCTTGCGCAGGGCGAAGCGGCGCACCTGCCGGTCGTTGGAGGTGAATCCGCCGTCCTTGAAGACGGGGGCCGAGAACAGGTTGGTCGTCACCATCGGGATGATGAGGCCGGTGTCGGCCAGGGCGCCCTTGAGGCGGTCGATCTGAGTCTGACGTTCGGCATCCGTCGATCCGAAGGCGAACAGGTCGTCGTCGTGGAAAGTGAGGCCGTAGGCGCCGAGCTCGGCGAGCTTCTCGACGGCGTGGACGACGTCAAGCGCTGGCCGGGTGGGTCCACCGAACGGATCTGCCCCGTTGTAGCCGATGGTCCAGAGGCCGAAGGAGAACTTGTCGGCGGGAGTGGGGGTGGGCATGACTGCTCCTTTGCACGAGGCACGCGGATAATTGTTGCGAGCAACAACCTATACCACGACGGATGCCTCCGCTATCCCCTACAGTGAACGCATGCTCGAGCCGGGAACCGACAGCGTCAGGACCCGCAATCTCGCTCGCATTCTCGGGCAGGTCCACCTCGAAGGCCCTCGGTCGCGGGCAGCTCTGACCCTCGCTACCGGGCTGAACCGTTCGACGATCGCTGATCTCGTGGCCGAACTGTGCACGGCTGGCCTGGTGACCGAGACCGCGCCCGACCCTTCTCGACGGGTGGGTCGTCCATCGCCCATCGTCGCCGCCGACCCACGGGTCGTCGCGATAGCGGTCAACCCCGAGGTAGATGCCGTGACGATCGCGGCAGTCGCCCTCGACCAGTCGATAGCCGCTCGCCTTCGAATCGAGCGCTCCGAGCTCATCACTCCTGTCGAGACCGCCACCCTCGTGGCCGACACGATCGCCAGCTGGCGGAAGACGGAGCTCGCAGATCACCACATCGTGGGAGTCGGAGTCGCCGTTCCGGGGCTGGTGCGCGCCCGCGACGGACTGGTGCGTACCGCACCACACCTCGAGTGGCACGATGCGCCGATCCGCGAACTCGTTGCCCAGGCGACGGGTCTGGCGACAGCCGTCGACAACGACGCAACGCTCGGGGCGATCGCCGAGCATCTGTACGGCGCGGCGCGCGGACTCGATCACGTCGTCTACCTCAACGGCGGCGCGAGCGGTATCGGCGGCGGTCTCATCGTCCACGGGATGCCGGTGCGCGGCGTGTCGGGCTACGCCGGCGAGTTCGGTCAGAACCGCCCCGGCATCGCCGCCGCGACCGATCAACAAGCTCCCGACGGCGTCCTGGAAGACGAGGTCAGTCGCTCGCGACTCCTGCGGGCAGTCGGCCTGACAAGCGCTGACGACCCGACGCTGGCGGCAGCGCTGTCGACATCCGATGAGCCCGCCGTCGCAGCCGAAACGGACAGGCAACGGAGGGTCCTGGCGATAGCCCTAGCGAACGCCGTCAACGTCCTGAACCCTCGCGCGATCGTGCTCGGCGGCTTCCTGGCGATGCTCGCTGAGGGAGCAGCCGATCAGCTCACCGAGCTCGTTCGCGCGCAGTCGATGCCCGCGAACGCCGAAGACGTCGACATCCGCGCCGCAGTTCTCGCCGATGACCGGCTCTTGATCGGCGCAGCCGAGGCAGCCTTTGCTGCCCTGTTGGCAGATCCGCTCAGCCCGCTTTCGGATCGTCCTCGTCCGGCGGAAGCAGCGCACTAACCGCACTGAGCAACTCAACCTTGGTGAAGGGCTTGGTCACGACAGCCGAGAAGCCTTCCCCTCGGGCGTATTCGTGCTCTGCGGGATCTGAGCGGGCGGTGAGAAGCAGCAGCGGCAGGTTCGCGAGCGACGCATCTGCCCGAACCGCCTGGGCGACGGCGATGCCGTCCATGCCAGGCATCATCCAGTCAACAACCGCAAGGTCGGGACTCGTGGACTGGATAGCCCGCAATCCGGAGGTGCCGTCGTAGTACTCGTCGATCTCGTGGCCGGCGCGCGCGAGCCGGATCGCGACGAGCCGCACGATGTCCGCGTCGTCATCGATGACGATGATGCGCGCCACACGACCCTCCGTTCGGTAAAAGACTGCTTCAGGCCTGCGAAAGGCCCTGCTGTGAGCCATGCTAGTGCGAAGGGGTGGGCACGTCAGAAGGGATCGGGCATGACGCGGCCAAGCGTTGCGGCGACCATCGGTCAGGCCGCGCCCGTGTGGCGAGCGGTCTGCGTCACTGGGCTGGTCACGCTGGGCGGGGCTCTCGCCGTCGTCTTCGCCCTCGAACAGCGTGGCGAGATGGGCCTGGCGTGGTGGTGGCCGACGGCTGCTGTCGGCGCGATCGCCGTTGCGGCCTCGCCGTCGCGGTGGCGATGGCTCACGGCGGTCGCGGTGGCGCTGGCGTCGGGGCTCGGCTCGGCGGTTGCCGGCCGCCCATTCCTCGTGGTGATTCTGGGGTCGCTCGGGGTCGCAGTCGAAGTGTGGGTGGTTGCGACAGCGGTCTCGCGCGAGCAGGATCGACCCCGGCTGACAACATTGACGGATGTCGGTCGTTTCGCCATCGGGGCGATCAGCGGAGCAGCCATCGTCGGCGCGTTCGTGGGAGTTGCCCGCGAGTTCAGCGGCGGCGACTTCGTGGACGCCTTCTGGACGATCGGCGCGTCCCACCTCTCGGCGATGGTGCTGATCGCGCCACTCGGCCTCATCGCCATCCCACGTGCAGCATCCGCACGCTGGTGGCGCAGCGTCGTCCTCACCGTGGCCATGCTGGCCGCCACGGCAATCGCATTCTTCCCCGGCACACCTGTCCCCCTTCCGATCCTCGCCATGCCGCTCATGGCCTGGGCAGTGGTTGCAGAACCCATGTTCTTCGTCGCCGTGCAGCTTCTCGCGGTCGTTGGCACAGCCGCGGGGCTGACCGTCATCGGCGGGGGAGCGTACGCCGCCACCAGCTCGGAGCTTCCGACAGCGACGGCGCTCCAGGTCTTCACGATCTGCCTCGGTGCGACCACTCTCGCGATCTCGGCTTCGCAGAACGACAGACGCGCACTCGAGAACAGACAGATGGCGGTATCGCACCTGCTTCACGACGCGTTCCGGCAGGCCAAGAGCGGGTTCGCGATCCTCCAAGAGGACAGCCCGGGCAAGTACTCCGTTCTGGAAGTCAACGCCTCGGCGGTCGTCCTGCTGCGCAGCGAATTCGAACGCGCGGATACGGGGCGCTGGCGCCTTCGCGAGGATGCGCTCCTGCGACCGTCGCTTGCCGAGGCCACCTACGACGTCTCGGTGACTGTCGATTGGGAGGATGTCGCACCCGGGAACCCGCCGGCCACGATCACAATCGACGCTGTCAACCGCTCCGGCCTGAACCGCGTACTCCTCGTCTCGGTACAGGACCTGCGGCCGCTTCGTGAAGCGGAGCGAGAGATGGAGTGGCGGTTGGAGCGGGAACGCCAGGTGAGCCGAACGTTCCAGGCCCTCACACAGCAGAAGGTCGACTTCGTCGCGAGTGTCACGCACGAGCTGAGAACCCCGATCACATCGATCCTCGGATTCGCCGAGGAGCTCAGCGACACGACCGACGACCCGAACGTTCGCGAACAGGTGGACGTGATCCTCAGAAACGCGACGCGGCTACGCGGGGTGATCGACGACGTACTGCTGGTGTCGAAGCTCAGCCGAGGGCCTTCCTCAGCTGACGCTCTGCCCGTCACGGATGCCGGGCTCGCGCTGCAACGCAGCGTCGAAGACGCGAAGCACAGCATCCAGCAACGTCACCTTCGGGTTGCCGCCGAGATCGAGGCAGATCTACCCGTCCACGGCCGCGAGATCGACCTCACGCGTGTTTTCACCAACATCCTCACCAACGCGATCAAGTTCTCGCCGGATCGCGGGACGATCTCGATCGTGGCGTACCGTACCGACCATCAGGTGGTCGTCACGATCTCGGACCAGGGCGAGGGCATCGCCGAGGAGGATCTGACGCACATCTTCGACCGGTTCTATCGAAGCTCCTCGAGCACGAGCCGCGGGGTCCCGGGGACAGGCCTCGGCCTCGCCATCGTCAAAGAGCTCCTGTCGGCCATGGACGGCCGGATCGAGCTGGCTCGCGCAGAGCCGGTGGGCACCTGCGCGCAGATCACCCTTCCGATCGCTGACACGGAACCACCCGAGCTCTCCAGCGGCATGAGCTCCTGAGCCCCGGCCGCGATCCGGATTCGTGCAGGAGGGGACGTCGCGAGCCTTTGCCCGAGTGTCACATCGGGGCTACCGGAGGAGGGGCATCCGTTCATTCGGAACCCCTAGCGTGCCGGCCATGGGTGCGTGGAGTGTTGAGCCGTTCGGCAACGATGTCGCGGCTGACTGGGCCTGGGAACTCGAAGACGAGTCGGACTGGAGCGTGGTCGACGAGGCGTTGGCCGATGCCCTCGAGGACAGCGAGGAGATCGATCGTGACACGGCGGTCATCGCCGTCGCCGCAGCCGAAGTCGTCGCGCACGGCCTGGGGCACGCGACACAGCGAGACGCGTACACCGAGGAAGTGGAGTCGTTCATCACGCGCGCGGGTCGTCCGACCCCGGACACCCGCGATCTTGCGGTCGCCGCACTCAATGCCGCCTGCGGCTCGGGCAGCGAACTGACTGCGGCATGGACGGGAGACCCCGGCTGGGGCGAGGCGATCGAGCAGATTCGGGCAGCGCTGATCACCTGATCATCACCTGGCCATCGCGCCGGACGGGTGGCGCGCGTCGCGGTAGGGTGAGCAATCGTCAGCGTTCAGGGAGGCCCCGATGAGCCCGCGGTTTCCGCAGTCCGTCTACCGTCACGGCTCGGAGCCGGATGTGCGGTTCTCGCTTGCCAACGAGCGAACATTTCTCGCCTGGATCCGCACCGCGCTTGCGCTCATCGCCGGTGGAGTCGCCCTGGAGGTGCTCGGTCTTGCCCTGCATCCGGGCCTGCGACTGGCAGCCAGCCTCGTGCTGATTGTCATGGGGATGCTCACTCCCGCGTTGGCCTGGTTCGGGTGGCAGCGCAGCGAGCGCGCCCTGCGACTGAACAGCCCGCTGCCGGGGTCGCTCCTGGGCGCGGTCACGGGGGTGGCCGTCACGCTGTCGGCGGCGCTCATCCTGCTCGCTGTCATCTTCGCCTAGGGCGGCACCCGCGTGAGTGATCAGCTGTTCGATCCGGGGCTCCAGCCCGAGCGCACCGAACTGGCGTGGCGGCGGACCGCTCTGAGTATCGCGGTCGGATCTGTCGTCGCGATGCGGCTGTTGCCCACGGCTCTCGGAGGCGGATGGTGGATCCTCCCCGGCATCCTCGGAGTGATCTTCTCAGCGGTTCTGTGGGCATGGTCCCGCCGCCGCTACGAGCGCGTATCGTTCGCGACTGTCGCGGCTCGCGATCACACCCTCGTTCCCGACGGCGCACTCCTGCTGACGCTGGCGGTGTTCGTGGCACTCATCGGGGCACTGGGCATCGTCGTGCTGGTCGCACTACCGCTCACCTGAGGACCTCGGCGGGGCGGTTGTGGCCCGCGGAATGAGCTGCGTTGCAAGCCGCACGTGGCGCTCTGGCGGTTCTTCGCCGTTCATGAGAGTCGTCAACAGGGACATGGCTGCAGCCCCGAGTCGCCGCATGGGCTGGCGAACGGTGGTCAGTGGAGGCGACATCCGCGACGCTTCGAGCACGTCGTCGAAACCGATCACCGATAGATCCCGCGGGACCTCGAGTCCGATCTCCCGTGCGACCTCGATGATGCCGATGGCCGACAGATCGTTCGCGGCGAGCACGGCGGTCGGGCGGCGGGGCGAATCGAGCAGCGAGAGCGCCGCGGTGCGCGCAGCATCCTGCTCGTAGAAACCAACCCGCACGACTTCGGAGTCGTAGGGGATCCCGGCATCGGACAACGCCCGCCGGTAGCCGGCGTCTCGCGCACGCGATGAGCGCAGGTCCGGCCGCCCGGCGACGAACCCGATCCGGCGGTGGCCAAGCTCGATCAGATACTTGACTGCCGAGACAGCTCCCCCGAAGCTGTCGGCCTCGACCGTGGGTACGCCATCACCCGGTCCGACGTGGGGGTCGATCGCGATGACCGGGATGTCGGCGACGATCGCCTCCACGGTCGGCGTCACAATGATCGCGCCGTCGATAAGGCTCCCCGCCAGTCGCGCGAGGGACGTGTTCTCCCACCCGGCTCCGTGTACCCGCCGCGGCGTGCTGTAGGCGAGCACATCGAGCTCGTGGGACTCTGCTGCAGCTCCCACGCCTTTGAGGACCTCGGCGCTGAACGGCTCGAATTCGGCAACGAGAACACCGACAACGCCGGTGCGCACACCGCGCATCCGGCTGGCGACGAGGCTCGATTCATAGCCCATCTCGGCGACCACCCGCATGACCTTCTCGACGGTCTCGGGGGCCACCCCGTAGCGCCCGTTGACCGCCTTCGAGACGGTAGCCACCGACACTCCCGCCGCGGTTGCGATGTCGGTGATCGTCGGACGTCTCGCCATGAATGGCCACCCTACTGGATTTTGAAAAGGTTTTCGAAAACGTTTGACATGAAGTGATGCGCCTGACGACACTGTTCCCACGTCGCCCCCCACGGGCCGCGAGACACGGGAAGCTCGCCCCACATGCACCGTGTCCACGCAGCGGCGGCTCGACGCCCGAGCCGCTCCTCAATGAAGAGAACAGGTGAGAATCACATGAAGTACAGCAAAGTACTCACGGCGTCGGCCGCCCTGGCCGTCGGCGCACTCGCGCTCAGCGGATGCGTGGCTCCGGCGGCGAGTCGGGAGACGGGCCGGTCACGCTGACCGTCTGGCAGAACTCGACCACCGGCGATGGCATGCAGTACTGGGAAGACGCTGCAGCAGCCTTCATGGCCGAGAACCCCGATGTCACGGTCGAAGTGCAGTCCATTCAGAACGAAGACATGGACGGCAAGCTCCAGACCGCCCTGAACGCCGGAGATGCCCCCGACGTGTTCATGGCGCGCGGCGGCGGAAAGCTTGCGGACGTCGCCGACGCTGGCCAGGTCATGGACCTCACCGGCAAGATCTCAGCCGAGGCAGAGTCGGCGATGGCATCGTCGCTGAGCGCCTTCACCCTCGACGGCAAGGTCTTCGGTATGCCGCTGGCCGTACTCCCCGAGGGCATCTTCTACAGCGAGAATCTTTTCGACGAGGCGGGGGTCGAGCCTGCCGGAACGATCGACGAGCTCGTCGAGGTCAACGACACCCTCAAGGCTGCGGGCATCACACCGATCGCCGTCGGCGCGAAGGATGCCTGGCCCGCCGCTCACTGGTACTACAACTTCGCCCTGCGCGAGTGCTCGCAGGAAGCGATGGACGAGGCAGCCAAGACCCGCTCGTTCGACGACGAGTGCTGGCTGCGTGCGGGTGAGGACCTTCAGGAGTTCATCGCCACAGAGCCCTTCAACGACGGCTTCCTCACGACACCCGCGCAGCAGGGCGCAGGATCGTCAGCAGGACTGCTGGTGTAGGTATTTTTTGAAGTTGTCCATTTCGGAGATGAAATGTCCACGTGGTGTCCATCTGGACATCTCACCGGCTCCGAGGCGGGAGCGCCGCCGCGTTGGAGACCACTCCGACCGCTGCTCGGGCCGATACACCCCAGCCAATCGATTGCACGACCGCATCCCCTGTCGACGACGTTTGAGTTCTAGTCCAAAACGACGCTTGAAAACTAGGCCACCCAGACCAGATTGGGTGGGTGATCTCCTTGGAAGATTGGGCGTTGATCAGGCGGCTTGTCGCGGACGGTGTTCCGCAGCGTCAGGTGGCTCGAGATCTCGGTATCGCGCGGGACACAGTGGCCGCAGCCGTGAGGTCGGACCGGCCGCCGAAGTATGAGCGGCCGTCGCAGCCGACGTCGTTCTCGCCGTTCGAAGCGCGGGTGAGGGCGTTGCTGGCGGAGCATCCGTCGATGCCGGCGACGGTGATCGCAGAACGCGTCGAGTGGGACGGGTCGATCACCTGGTTCCGCGAGAACGTCCGACGGCTACGACCGGAGCATCGCCCGGTCGACCCGGCGGATCGGCTGAGCTGGGCTGCGGGTGATGCGGCGCAGTGTGATCTCTGGTTCCCGCCGCGGAAGATCCCGCTCGAGAATGGCACGGCCGTGTTGCTGCCGGTGTTGGTGATCGTCGCGGCGCATTCGCGTTTCGTGACGGCGAGGATGATCCCGACGCGGAAGACGGAGGATCTGCTGCTGGGGTCGTGGGAGCTGATCCAGCAACTCGGCCGCGTTCCGCGCAGGCTGATCTGGGACAACGAGCCCGGGATCGGTCAGAAGGGTCGGCTCGCGCAGGGTGTCGCCGCGTTCGCCGGAACCCTCGCCACGAAGGTCGTGCAGCTGCGGCCTTACGACCCGGAGTCCAAGGGGATCGTGGAGCGGCGCAACGGCTGGATGGAGACCTCGTTCATGCCCGGCAGGACGTTCGCCTCACCGGCAGACTTCAACGCTCAGCTGACCGATTGGTTGGAGAGAGCGAACGGCAGGGTCGTGCGGACGATCAAGGCCCGCCCGGTTGACCTGATCGAGCATGACCGGTCTCGGATGCTGCCGTTGCCGCCGATCCCGCTGCAGCTCGGCTGGCGAGAACGAGTGAGGCTGGGGCGCGACTACTACGTCCGCCTCGATGCGTCCGACTACTCCGTCGACCCGACTGCGATCGGACGGCTCGTCGACGTCACCGCCGACCTCGACCGGGTTCGGGTTCGGCTCGACGGCCGGATCGTCGCTGACCACGCCCGCGTCTGGGCGCGCGGGAGCACGATCACTGACCCCGCTCATGTCGAGATCGCGAAGCGGTTGCGGCAGCAGTTCCAGCAGCCGCGACCGGCGGCGGCCGGCGACGACCTCACCAGGGATCTCGCGGACTATGACCGAGCGTTCGGGATCGAAGGAGTCGCCTGATGGTCACCGCGAAGTCGACCGAGTCGGTCAAGCAGATCACCTATCTCGCCGGCGCGCTCAAAGCTCCCCGGATCACCGAAGCGGCCGGCCGCATGGCTGACCAGGCCCGGGATGCGGGCTGGTCGTTCGAGGACTACCTCGCCGCCGTCCTCGAACGCGAAGTCTCAGCTAGGAACGCGTCCGGCGCCGAGCTGCGCATCAAAGCCGCCGGGTTCCCCGCGCGGAAGACACTCGAGGACTTCGACTGGGACGCGCAACCGGCGACCCGGCAGCAGATCGCCGCTCTCGCATCGGGAGGCTTCCTCCTCGAAGCGCAGAACGTGGTCCTGCTCGGCCCGCCCGGCACCGGGAAGACGCATCTCGCGACCGCGCTCGGAATCGTCGCCGCACGGCACGGGCACCGGGTGCTATTCGCGACGGCGACGGACTGGGTCACCCGCCTCACCGACGCCCACCGGCAAGGCCGGCTCCCGCAAGAGCTCGCCCGGCTGCGCCGCTACGGGCTGATCATCGTCGACGAAGTCGGCTACCTGCCGTTCGAGCAAGACGCCGCCAACCTCTTCTTCCAGCTCGTCTCATCCCGCTACGAACACGCCTCCCTGATCCTCACCTCAAACCTGCCGTTCAGCGGCTGGGGCGGGGTCTTCGGCGACCAAGCCGTCGCCGCCGCGATGATCGACCGCATCGTTCACCACGCCGACGTCCTCACCTTGAAGGGCGCGAGCTACCGGCTCCGCGGGCGCGGGATCGACAGCCTTCCGAGCATCAGAACCCAGGATCCGGCAGACTAACAACACGAATCGGTGGCCTAGTTTTCGCCCGTCGTCTTGGCCTGGTTCTCAACCGTCGCCGACATCCCCAAAGGAGTAGGTCGTATGTTCCCGACTTACGCTCGTCCTCGGGAGCTGGCCGCAAGCCTGGGGATCTCTCTCCGAAGTGCCTTATAAGAGTTGGGGAGCGCGTTGGCGGACAGCTCGGAGATTGCGGAGATCAACACCTCCTGCTTCTTGATGGCCTTTCCGCGGCTCTTAAGAAGCTCACGAGTCGTGCGCTGACCCTCCGGCACCTGGAAGTGGTCGAACATGCGTGTACGCGGCGTTGCCGCATTCACGAGGTCGACTTCCAAGGCCCACATGAAACAGAAGAAGCCGAGAGCTGCCAGAGATTTCAGAGCCTCGCTGGGGCGCTGTACCAAATCGTCAATCAGCCGTGCGCGAGCCGACTGGTTCGGTACAACCGTGGTCAGCAGACAACCCGGTTGGAGGCGCGCTTCGTACTGCGGGAAGCCGCGGCTGTCGAGGCTGGCATCTCGTGACCCGTTCTTGTACGGAACGAAGTAGTCACGATCTACGACGTACGCAGCATTGATCTGGAGTCCCCGGAGTAGCTGGAACATGTAGTCCACATTGCCCTTGCTAACCCCACCATCCAGCGAGACGATGCTCACGCCAAGTTCATCCGTGGGTGTGCCCGCGTCCTCAAGCAGTCTCTCGATCACGGACGCGTCGATCGGGCTCTCAGTAACAACGACGAAGTCCGCGAAAAGGAACTCGGAGTTCCGTCGTCGATGGAACTTGTAGTACCGGTCCCGATCGAGCCCGTGATCGGCGAAGAACGTCCGGCTGATCTGAGAGAGCTCGACCTCGAGGTCTCGACGGTTGCTGCTTGTCCTCTTGCAGAGAACGACGTGCTCGTGATCGAGCATGTCCACGATGGTCGGAGAGTGTGTGGTGAAGATGACTTGGAGCCCGAGTCGCGAAAGATTTCGCATCAGCTGTTGTTGGGCCTGCGGGTGGAGATTCTGCTCCGGTTCTTCAAGCCCTAGCAGATACTTCTTGCTCTGTAACTCGGCCAGGTAGGCATAGAGCGCGAATACGGCCATGCTCTGCGTCCCACTCCCGCTGTCGGAGAGTGGGATGGTCTGCCCGCCTTCGCGCACGGCCAGTGCCAAGTTCTGCAGGAGCAGCCGGTAGTCCGGGGGCACGGCGTAACTCAGCTCGAACGAGAACGGCCCATCGAGAGGCGCGATGGATCGAAGTTGCTTCTCGAGCCCTGACAGCGACTTCTCGCGAAGACGGTCAGCCACCTTTGCGATTTCGGGACTTCGCCGATCTCTTTGGCTATGGCGGCTGACCCACTCCTCCACTGCCCGCTCGAGCAAACCACCCGTGGAGCTGTGGGCAACCTCGTGGTCGCGTCGAATTGGCACGAGGGCATAGGTGATGTGCTCCCGCAGCGTGTCGGCGAAGCTCGCGACTGTCTCCCACTCGCCAGCCCGCCACACTTGCCAGACGGGCTTTCTCTGGTACTTGAGGCGCCCCCGGAACTCTCCGCTCACACCCGAAGTGGGAAGAGCTGTCCCCTCGAGACCCTCGATCGTGAGCTCGATGATCGCTTGCGTCGCATTTGAGTACCGGTGCGCGCCAGATTCGAAAGCGGGTCTCTCGTCGTCGAAGTTGAAGAACGCGTTTAGGGCTCGGAGAACGGTCGACTTCCCGGCGCCATTCTGGCCAACCAACGCGACCGTCTCTCCAAGCTCGATCTCGGCTTTCGCGATCGCGCGGAACTTCTCGATCCGGAGTCGGGTAACGCGGATGTCTCGCTCCTGCGTTGTTGGTGCGTTCAACCCATCACCAACTGCATCAGCTCGGAGTAGTCAGAGACGACGTCATACGTGACGTTTTGGTTGGTCCTCGCGCTGAGCGCAGCGAAGAACTTGCGCGCACACTCGATCTTGGCGTTCTCGACGCCCTTGAGCTGAAGAGTCGAGAGCGACCCCTTCGTTTCGGCTACGAAGTAGACGTGCTTGATCTTTGTGTCGTCATCGCGGAATGCAATCGCCCAGTCGGGGTTGTAGTCGCCGACCGGCGTGGGGATGAAGAAGCCGCGTGGGAGCTTCGAGTAGACGACGACCTCGTCGCTGACGTCGAGCTTCTCGACGAACGAGCGCTCGACCTTGGAGTCGGTGACCACGTACTCGTAGACGCTCTTCTTCAGCTTGTCGCCGGCCTTGGACAGGTCGTGCGCAGTCTGGTTCTCGGTGAAGATCGACGAGTCGTAGCGGTTGTCGAGCGGGTCGTAACTGAGGTGTTCGACGATGGCAGTCGCCTTCTGCTCGTTGATGAGTCGGGCGGCCTCGGTGATGAACTGCTCGGGGTTCTGCTTGAACTTCGCAAACGTACCCGGGTGGATGCCGGTGAGTATCGACGCGCACGTGCGGCGGGTGAGCTGCGTCTTCTCCGCAATCTCTCCCAGAAGGTCGTACTTGACAGTTGATCCTGATGTCGGCCTGGTCGTGCCTGATCCAGTCCATGACCTCGTCGGAGTTCCCGACGTCGAGTGAGGCGTTTCCGGGGGCGAGGTGTCCGGCGATCCGGCGGTCGGCCAGCCAGCGTGGCACGAGCTGCTCGGCGACCGTGAGGCTTGCGGCGATGCGCACCGGTGACGGCGCGCTCTCGGAGAGCCCAGTGATGGTCCGTGCGAGATCCTCGGCTGCGGCGAGCACCGGCCGCGCAGCCGCGGCCACCGTCTCGCCTTCGCCGGTGAGGCTCGTGCCCGTCGTGCTGCGCATGAGGATTGGGTGGCCGATGGCCGTCTCGAGCCGCGTGAGGTTCGCCGACACGGTCGGCTGGCTGAGACCGAGTTCTCGGGCGACGGCACCCACCGACCCGAGGCGCTGCAGCTCGACCAGCTGTCGCATCACGGCGAGGGTGATGCGGGGGTCCAGTGCCGTCACGTGGGCGTCGTGCCCGGAGCCTGTCATAGAGCGAGCCTATGCCCCACCGTGGAAGTTCGGCGTTTCCGTGGAGTCGGGCGCGCTCGACAGTGGAAGCATGACGAACACCGCGCTCACCGCTGTCCGTAAGCACGGGGTCACGGTGGTGGGAATGCTGATCGTCGGCGCGCTGATCCTCGGCGCATCCGGGCTGATGCCCGGTGTGTCGGCGCTCCTGATCGCGATCATCGCCGGGGCGATCGCACGCAACCTCCGCGTGCTGCCGCGCCACCTGACGCCCAGCCTCAACATCGTGTCGAAGCGGCTACTGCGCCTGGGGATCGTGCTCCTCGGCTTCAAGCTGTCGCTGCCGAGCCTCGCCGTCATCGGGGCCGAGGGTGTCGTTACCCTGATCGTCACCGTGATCGCGACGTACGTCGGCAGCCTGGCGATCGGTGCGGCACTGAAGGTCCCCCGCAGTTCGCGGATGCTGATCGCCACCGGCTTCGCCATCTGCGGCGCGTCGGCGGTCGCGGCGATGAGCAGCATCGTCGATCCGGACGGGAAACGAGAAGAGGAGACAGCGCAGGCGGTGGCGCTGGTCACCATCTTCGGGACCATCGCCCTGTTCGGGCTTCCTTTTCTCGTCCCCGTCTTCGGCCTGAGCGACCTTCAGGCGGGTATCTGGATCGGTGCGAGTGTGCACGAAGTGGCGCAGGTCGTCGCGGCCGGCGCGATGGTGTCGACGGCGGCACTGGCCGTGGCGACGCTCGCGAAGCTCGGACGCGTGGTCCTGCTCGCGCCGCTCATCGCCGTGGCCAGTGCCATCGAGCAGCGGCGGTCGTCGGCAGGGAGGACGCAGCGTCCGCCGATCCTTCCTCTCTTCGTCGCGGGCTTCCTGGCCGCCGTCCTCGTGAGGACGTTCGTGCCGATGCCCGGTGAGCTGCTCAGCGGTCTTGATGTGACGTCCACCCTCCTCCTCACCGCAGCGATGCTCGGGCTCGGCTACGGCGTCGACCTGCGCAAGCTCGTGAAGACGGGGTGGCAGCCGTTCGTGCTCGGAGCGGCCTCGACGGTCCTCGCGGCGACGGTCGCGCTGGTCACGCTTGCCGCGGCGGGAGCGTGAGGACGCGTGGTCCTGTCGTACGGGGAGAGCGCGACCGGCGGGGAGTGGGTGGGAGCCGCCCGCGGGCATGAGACCAGGGAGCGCCTGCTGCGCGCGGCCGAGACGGTGTTCGCGGAGCGGGGCATCGCCGGAGCTCAGCTGCGGGAGATCGGCCGGGCGGCGGGGCAGCGCAACAATGCCGCCGTCCACTACTACTTCGGCGACAAGGACCGCTTGATCCGCGCCGTTCTCGAGCGGGGCGCCGCCGAGAGCGAGGCGCTCCGTGCCCGCCGGGTGCGCCGACTCGCCCGATCGATGTCGGCGCCGGCCGTCACCGACATCGTGGACGCCGCGCTGCGGCCGCTGTCGGTGCATCTGCGTCGCGGCGACCGGTACCTGATGTTCCTGTCGCAGCTCACCCGAGAGCGCGGGCTCGACGGCTCGCTCGGTGCGCCGGGGATCGCACCCTCGCTGTGCGTGCTCCGGTACCGGCTGGGGGAGACACTGTCGGAGGCGGCGAGGATCCCGCTCGACGGCCGGTGGTCGCTGGCCCTGGCGAGCGGCATCCATGCCCTGGCGTTGCACCAGTCGGTCGCCGAACGCGAGCGGTCAGCCGGCAGCGAGCATGGGATCCGCACCGCGCACGTCGACGGTCTCGTCTGCTTCCTCGCAGCGGGCATCGAGGGGCGCGGACGACAAGAGCCCCCGGCGATGCCAAGGGCTCCTGCGCGCGCGGGGGATCAGTCGACGTAGGCGATCTCGATGTCGGCGACGTCCTGGTTTTCGAGGTTCACCACGATGTTGTCGGGCGTGCGCGTGGTCATCCACACGAGCTCCTCGGTGTGGCTGAGGTTGCCCTCGATGTGCGGCACGAATGGTGGGACGTACACGAAGTCGCCCTCCGACATGTAGATGATCTGCTCGTAGCGCTCGCCGAAGCGGATGAAGCCATTGCCCTTGAAGACGTAGCCGCCGGTCTCCGCCTCGCCGTGGTGGTGGGGGTCGGACACCTCGCCCGGCCCGGTGTAGACCTTTCCGAACCACAGGTTCTCGACCTCGGTGTTCTCGACGGCCACCCCGGAGTAGCGGCGGGCGTTCGAGGTCTGGCCGGGGGCCATGGGCAGTTCGTCCTTGCGCTGGACGGTGAGCTTCTTCAGGGTCTGGGGTGCGTCGGTCACGGTGGTGCCTTTCTGTTGCGAGGGTCAGTCTTCTTCTTCGACGACGGGGTTGGTGAGGATTCCGATGCCCTCCACGGTCACGTCGACGACGTCGCCGGGGAAGAGCCAGCGTGCGGGATCGTGGCCGTCGGCGACCCCGCCGGGCGTGCCGGTGGCGATGATGTCGCCGGGTGAGAGCCGGGTCCATTCGGAGCAGTAAACGATGAGCTCGGCGACCCCGAAGACCAGCTGGTCGAGGGAGGAGTCCTGCACGGTCTCGCCGTTGATCGAGGTCGTGATGCGCTGCGCTCCGACGGGTCCGAACTCGTCGGCGGTCACGATGACGGGACCGAGGCCACCGCTGCGGGGGAAGTTCTTGCCGGGCGTGAACTGCTGGGTGTGACGCTGGTAGTCGCGCAGCGAGCCGTCGTTCATGATCGTGAAGCCGAGGACGTGGTCGAGCGCGTCCTCCAGGGCGATGTGGCGGCCGCCGCGACCGATGACGACGGCGAACTCGCCTTCGTAGTCGAAGGTCGTGCTGTTGCGCGGGGCAACGAGTGCTTCGCCCGATCCGACGAGAGTGTCATTGAACCGGGTGAAGACGACGGGCTTGGCGGGCCAGGGCCGATTCATCTCCTTGATGTGGTCGGCGTAGTTGAGGCCGATGCAGATGATCTTCTCGGCGTCGACGAGGGGCGGAAGGAGGTGCACCGCATCGGCCGGCCGGGGTTTGCCGGACTGTGCGAGCACGCCGTCGAGGGCGTCGTCGCGCAGGACGCTTGCAAGGGTGCGCCCGCCGGCCGCCTCGCCGAGGTCGCGGACCTGGTCTCCGTCGAGCACGCCCCAGGATGAGGTGCCAGCGTGGGTGAACGACACGAGTCGCATGATCCGCTCTCCTTCGGTCGGGTACGTGGCAAGCTCACCGGGTCATAGACGTACGTGCAACCGTTCGTTAATCTTGTCTCGTCATGCGAGACCAAGACCCTTACCACGTCGGCGCCCTTGACCTCGGCCTCCAGGTGATCGAGATGCTGGAATCGCGCGATCGCGTCAGCATCGGAGACGTCGCCCGAGCTGCCGGAGTCGCCCGCGCGACAGCACACCGGTGCCTCCGCACGCTCGAGGTGCGGGGCTTCGTCACGCTCTCCTCGACGGGCCGGGGATACTTCGTCGGCCCCCGCCTGCTCGCGCTCAGCACCGACGCCGTCCTCGACCCGCTCGCGCGCCCGCGGCACCGAGCAGTGCTCGCCGAGGTGAGGGACCGCACCGGGGAGGCGGTGCACACGGCCGTGCTGATGGGCGCGCGCGTGCTGGTGGTGGATGGACGCCGCTCGGTGCACGCCGACGACATCGGAGTGCGCGTGGGGATGACGGCCTGGGCGCATGCGCTGGCCGCCGGCAAGCTCCTGCTCGCTGCGTGCAACGACGAACAGGTCGCGGCACTGCTCCCCTCCGACCCTCTGCCGCAGCCCGGCGGCTCCACGATCCGCTCGGCTGCGGAATTCCTCGCAGCGCTGGCCGAGACGCGCCGGGCCGGGTGGGCGCGGGCGATGCATGAGTCGGAGCCCGGGGTGTGTTCGATCGCCGTGCCTCTCGACGGCTCTCACTGGCGCGACCGCGTGGCCCTCGTGGTCTCGGTGCCGGCGCAGCGGGCGTCGCAGGGGCGGCTGAACGAACTGGCGCGGGCGGCGCGGCAGACCGTGGGGGAGTTCGCACGACGTGACGTCGTCACGCCGTGGCGTCTGCCGCGGGCGTGACGACGGCGGGGTGGGGTTGCGTTCAGCGCAGAGACACGGGCAGAATTAAAAAGCGAACGACCGTTCGTTTCCCACGATGAGGTGACGCGATGCCCAAACACCAGAATCCCCCGCGGCTGTTCGAGCCGATCCGACTCCGCGACCTCGATGTCGCGCACCGGCTGTGGGTGGCGGCGATGTGCCAGTACTCGGCCATCGACGGCATGCCGCAGGCCTGGCACCTCGCACACCTCGGCTCGTTCGCCATCGGCCGCGCGGGGCTGATCATCACCGAGGCGACAGCGGTGTCACCTGAGGGTCGCATCACCAAGGAGGACGCCGGCATCTGGACCGACGACCAGGCGGCGAAGTGGGCCGAGATCGTCGACTTCATCCACTCGCAGGGCGTGCCTGTCGCGATGCAACTCGCGCACGCCGGCCGCAAGGCGTCCACCAAGCCCCCATACCTCGGCCGCGGTTACCAGGAGCCCTCCGACGGAGGGTGGGAGACGGTGGGCCCGAGCGTGCGCGCGTTCGGCGAGCTCCCGCCGCCTCGGGCGCTCAGCGTCGACGAGATCCAGCAGGTCGTCCGCGACTTCGCGGATGCCGCGCGCCGTGCCGTCGCCGCCGGATGCGACGCGGTCGAGATCCACGGCGCCCACGGGTACCTGCAGCACCAGTTCCTCTCCCCTCTGTCGAACGACCGCACGGACGAGTACGGCGGCGACGCCGAGGGGCGCTCTCGCCTGACCCGAGAGACGGTGCAGGCCGTGCGCGACGTCATCCCCGACGGCATGCCGCTGTTCATCCGGCTCTCGGCGACCGACTGGGTCGAGGGGGGCTGGAGTATCGACGACACCGTCGCCCTCGTCCCGGAACTGGTCGAACTCGGGGTCGACTTCGTCTCGGTCTCGTCGGCGGGCAACGACCACCGGCAGGACATTCCGGTAGGCCCCGGCTATCAGCTGCCGCTCGCGCGTGCGGTGCGACAACGTGCGGGGGTGCCCGTGGGGGCGGCCGGGCTCATCACCGAGCCCCAGCAGGCAGAGAGCGCCCTGGTCGACGGTGCGGCCGACGTCATCTTCGGTGCGAGGCAGTTCCTCCGCGAGCCCGGCTTCGCCCTGCGGGCCGCTGCGGAGCTCGGCGGCGTGCTCGAGTGGCCACGCCAATATCGCATGGCGCGATTCGAAGGCAGCATTCCCTGATCGGACCGTGGTTCCATATTCATGAACGGGCGATCGCTCTTGGGAACGCGGCGATAGCGCAGTTGGTCACGTCGAGGGGAACTGATCCATGACCGGAGTCACGTTGAGCGGACAGCAGACGGCAGCGGCGATCCGCAGGGAGGCTGCTGCGAGCTTCTTCGCCCATGGGTACGAGGCGACGAGCCTACGCCAGGTCGCGGCCGCGGTGGGCATCAAGGTGGGCAGCCTCTACAACCACATCACGAGCAAGGAGGACCTCCTGCTCTCGGTGATGGGCGGCACGATGGACGACCTCACCGAGCTGATGGAGACCGCGCTCGCCGACAAGACCGACCCGCTCGATCGCCTGCTCGCGTTCGTCGAGTGCCACATCCGATTCCACGCGGAGCGGGCGCAGGAGGTCTTCATCGGCAACAGCGAGCTACGTTCCCTGCCGCCGGACGCGCGCGCCGAAATCACGGAGAAGAGGCGCGCTTACCGGGCGGTGCTCGAGGAGCTCATCATCGAGGTGACGAAGAACACCGAGGGGCAGTCGTTGAGCCCGCGACTGCACGCGTTCAGTGTCGTGGCGATCGGCACGCACGTGTCGAGCTGGTATCGCGCCGACGGCGGGTTCTCGCTCGACGAGATCATCGACACCTACACGAAGATCATTCTTCGCGGGCTAGGCGTCGCCGACGCTGACGAACGCGTCGACGCGCACCTCGCGCTCGCGAACTGAGTCGTCCCCGCCGCGTCTTGCGAAACGGTGGGGATGCATTACACTCAGAAAGAGACAAACGCTCGTACGTTTGTTTGACGACATGGAGAAGCAAAGATGCGAACCATCGGAGACTGGACGCGGCTGAACGCAGCACGGCATCCCGGGCGAGAGGCGTTCGTCGGAGTCGACGGCCGCGTGACGTTCGGCGACGCCGCCGCGCGCGCCTGGTCTCTCGCCCGTGGCTTGCGCGAGGCCGGCGTCAGCACGGGAGACACCGTGGGCGTCCTGGGCGGCAACACGGTGTTCAACGCCGAGGTCTTCCTCGGAGTCGCCGTCTCAGGCGGCGTCTACACGGCGTACAACTGGCGCTGGGCGGCGGAAGAGCTCGCCGACGGCATCCGGGAGAGCGCGACGGCAATCGTCATCGTCGAAGATCGCTTCCTGCCCCTTCTCACCGACGCGCTCGCGCTGATCGCCGCCCGTCGCGACACGGTCGCCCTGCCCAGGATCATCGAGCAGGACGAGGTCAGCCGCCTGCGCATCGGCGACGGGCCGTACGTCGACGACCTCACCCCGGAGGACGGGCTGTGCCTGATCTACACGGGTGGGAGCACCGGCACGTCGAAGGCCGTCGTTCTGTCGCACCGGGCGGGCACCGCCAACGCGCTCAACGAGTACCTCGACCTGGGGATCGGCGCCCTGCCTGAGGAACGCGGCCTCCTCGTCACGCCGATGTTCCACTCGGCAGGCCTGCTCACGTGGCTCGTCACCCACTTCGTCGCCGGAAAGACAACGGTGCTCGTCGACAAGTTCAGCGAAGACGACTTCGTCGAGTGGGTGGGCCGCGAGCGGGCGACCAACAGCTTCATGATCCCGAACATGATGCGTCGGCTCATGCAGGCGGGTGCCTTCTCGGCCGCCGAGGTGCAGCGTCACTTCAAGGCGCTCCACACCGGCGCGGGGCTTCTCCGCATGCCGAACAAGCTCGAATTCGTCGAGACGATGCCCGAGGCGCGGCTCTTCTTCCGCTACGGCCTCAGTGAAGCTGGCCCCATGGTCACGCGCCTGCACCACGACGATATCCTCGACCCCTCGGTCGACGGTTCGATCGGCCAGGAGTACACACTCGTCGAGTCGAAGCTTCTGAGCCTCGACGGGGAGAACCGCGAGGTCGAGCCCGGCGAGCTGGGCGAGATCTGCGTCGCAGGCCCAAGCATCATGACCGGCTACCACCGGCGGCCCGAGGCGACCGCCGCGACGATCGTCGACGGGTGGCTCCACACGGGAGACCTCGCCACGCGCGACGAGCGCGGCTACTACTTCTTCAAGGACCGGCTGAAGGAGATGATCAAGACCGGCGGCGAGAACGTCTACTGCGTCGAGATCGAGCAGGTGCTCTACCTGCATCCGGCCGTGCTTGAAGCCGCCGTCGTCGGCGTCGACAACGAGGAGTGGGGCGAAGAGGTGCGCGCCGTCGTCTCGTTCCGCGACGGCCAGCACGCCGACGCCATCGAGCTCTCAGCTCACGTGCGCGAGCACCTGGCCGGTTACAAGGTCCCCAAGCAGTTCGCGTTCCTCGACGCGGCCGACCTGCCCCGTTCGGGCGCGGGAAAGCTCGTCAAGGAACGTCTCAAGCAGCAGCTCGGCTGGGGCTGACCCACTACCGCATCGAGGAGTAACCCCATGTTCGACAAGATCCTGGTCGCCAACCGCGGAGAGATCGCCGCGCGCGTCGTCCGCACCGCCCGCGACCTCGGCATCGCCACCGTCGCGGTGCACTCGGAGGCCGACGCCGGCGCTCTCCACGTGCGCGTCGCCGACGAGGCGGTCGACCTGGGGCCGGGACCGGCGAGCGAGAATTACCTCAACATCGCGAAGATCGTCGAGGCGGCCCGCGCGACGGGTGCGCAGGCGGTGCACCCCGGCTACGGCTTCCTGGCCGAGAACGCCGCGTTCGCGCAGGCGGTGACGGATGCCGGGCTCGTGTTCATCGGCCCGTCGGCCGCGGCGATCACCGCAATGGGCGAGAAGGTGTCGGCCCGTGCCGTCGCCGTCGCCGCAGATGTCCCGCTGGCGCCCGGTTCGGACGGTCCGGTGCACACGGCCGACGAGGTGATCGCCTTCGGCGGCCGCTTCGGCTACCCCGTGCTCGTGAAGGCGTCGTACGGCGGCGGCGGACGCGGCATGCGCGAGATCCGCTCCGCCGAGGAGGCCGCCGACGCGTTCGCGGCGGCGGTGCGCGAGGCGACGGCCGCCTTCGGCAACGGGCAGGTCTATTGCGAGCGCTACCTCGTGAACGCCCGCCACGTCGAGGTGCAGGTGTTCGGCGACAGCCACGGCAACGCCGTGTACCTCGGCGACCGCGACTGCTCCGTGCAGCGGCGCCACCAGAAGCTCATCGAGGAGGCCCCCGCGCCCGGCCTGAGCGATGACCTCCGACGCCGCATGGGCGAGTCGGCGGTGCGCCTGGCGCGCAAGGTCGACTACCGCGGCGCGGGAACCGTCGAGTACCTCGTGGAGGGCGACGACTTCTACTTCCTGGAGATGAACACGCGCATCCAGGTCGAGCACCCGGTCACCGAGGCCGTCACGGGCCTCGACCTCGTCGCGCTCCAGCTGCGTGTGGCCGCCGGTGAGCCGCTCGGCATCACGCAGGATGACGTGCGCATCATCGGCGCGGCGATCGAGGCGCGCATCAACGCCGAAGACGCCTCGGGCGGGCGCTTCCTCCCCTCGCCCGGACCGATCGACGAGCTCACGGCTCCGTCAGGTGACGGGCTCCGCTGGGACGCGGGCTACGAGTCCGGCGACGAGGTGCTGCCGCTCTACGACAGTCTCGTCGGCAAGCTCATCGCAGCGGCGCCCACACGGGAGGAGGCGATCGACCGGCTCCGCGCAGGGCTCGCGGAGCTGCGCGTCGACGGGATCGCGACCACCGCCCCCGCGGCGGCCCACCTCCTGGGGATCGAGGCGTTCCGCCGCATGGAGATCAACACACTGTGGCTCGAGTCGTCGGTGGAGTTCCCCGAGTTCGACGACGAGCCCGACGCCGACGGCGGCCGCTTCGAGGTGGAGGTGGGCGGCCGCTGGTATCGCATCCCGTTCTTCCCCGAAGGCGTGGTGACGGGCTCGGCGGCAGCGTCCGCGGTGCCCGGGTCACCCGCGGCAACCGACGCCGGCGGGCGCCCGAGCGGAGCGAAGCGCTCCGGGGGGCGCGCCAAGAAGAAGGCGGGCGACGGCACGGTCAAGGCGCCGATGCAGGGCACGATCGTGAAGGTCAACGTGGCGCCGGGCGACGAGGTCGCGGCCGGCACGGTGCTGTTCGTGCTGGAGGCCATGAAGATGGAGAACCCGATCCAGGCGACGCAAGACGGCGTGATCGCCGCCGTCCACGCCGAGGTGGGGCAGTCGACACCGTCGGGCACGCTGTTGGCGGAGTTCGAGAAGGCCGTCGCCTGATATGCACGCGCTCCGCTCCGTGCTGTTCGTTCCCGGGCACAAGGCCGACTGGATCGGCAAGGCGCTCGCCTCACCGGCCGATGCGATCATCATCGATCTGGAAGACGCCGTGCCCGAGGAGGAGAAGGGCGCCGCGCGGCAGAACGCGCGCGAGGCGATCCTCGCCCATCGTGGCGACAAGCGGATCCTCGTGCGCATCAACGGCCTGGACACCCCGCATTTCGGAGAGGACGCACTGGCGGTGGCCGTGCCCGGGCTCACCGGGTTCCTGCTCCCGATGCTCCGCACGCGCGACGACGTCGTGGCGTTCGACGCCGTCATCGCCGCCGGCGAGCTGCGCAACGGCGTGCCGCGCGGCACGATCGAGGTGGTGCCGTCGTTCGAGACGGCCGAGTCGATCGTACGGGTGGATGACATCGTGGCGGGTCCCCGCGTGGGCGGCGTGATGGCCGCCGCCGCGAAGGACGCCGACGTCGCCCGGTCCGTCGGCTTCCGCTGGACGGCCGAAGGGCTCGAGACCCTCTATCTGCGCAGCCGCATCGTTGTCGCTGCCCGGGCAGCCGGGCTGGAGATGATCGTGCTCGGACTGTGGCAGGACGTGCACGACCTCGACGGTCTGCGCTCGTTCGCCCGCGACAACGCCGGACTCGGATACACCGGCCAGGTGCTCATCCACCCGACCCATGCGGCCGTCGTCAACGACGAATACGGTCTGTCGGACGAGCGCGCCGACTACCTCCGCCGCCTCATCGCCGCCTTCGACGACGGCGTGCACGCCGGTCACGGAGCGGTCAGCTTCGAAGGCGAGCACATCGACCTCGCCCACGCCACCAACGCACGCGCGCTCCTCGAGCGCGCCGGAGTCCCGGTCTCGCAGGCCGGCTGAACAGGAGACCCCCATGTCCATGTACTACGAGGATTTCGTCGTCGGCGAGGTCATCACGCACGCTGTCACGCGCACCGTCACCGAGACCGACAACCTGCTGTTCACGACGCTCACCATGAACGTGCAGCCCCTGCACCTCGACAGCGAGTTCGCCGCTGCCAGCATGTACGGCCAGCGGATCGTCAACAGCGTGTTCACGCTCGGCGTGACGGTGGGCATCCCGGTGCAGGAGACGACGCTGGGAACGACCCTCGGCAACCTCGGCTTCCGGGAGATCGAGTTCCCCAAGGCCGTCTTCATCGGCGACACGCTTCGCGTCGAGACCGAGGCGCTCGACACCCGGGTGTCGGCGTCGCGCCCCACCACCGGCATCGTGGGCATCGAGCACCGTGCCTACAACCAGCGCGACGAGCTCGTGTGCGTCGTGCGCCGCACAGCCCTCATGAAGCGCCGCGACCAGCCCGAGCCGACGGCCTGACCGGCCGTCCGACCACCAGATCCACTGCGGGAGAACGACATGCGAGAGTACAGCCCTCTGCCTTTCGACCAGACCGACGACCAGGCCGACCTGCGGTCGATGGTCCGCAGCATCCTCGAACAGCTCGCGACCCCCCAGCGACTGAGTGAGACCGACGAGAACGAGGCGTTCGACGAGGAGCTCTACGCGGCCCTCGCCGAGAGCGGCCTGGTGCAGCTCGAGGGCGACCTCGACGGCACGCCCGCCTCGCACGAGAGCCAGGCGATCGTGCTCGAAGAGCTCGGCGCGACCGCCACGTCGACCGCCGTGTCGTTCGTCGTGCAGTACATGGCCGTCACCCTCCTCACCCAGCACGGGACGCCGGCGCAGCGCGACCGCTTCCTCGGGCCGCTCTTCGAGGGTGCGCACCGGGCGGCGTTCGCCCTCACCGAGCCCGGCGGCGGCACCGACGTGGCGCGCGCGATGAAGACGCGGGCGACCCGCAACGCCGACGGCGGCTGGACCCTCAACGGCGCCAAGATGTGGATCTCAGGAGCCACCGACTGCGGCTTCTTCATCGTGCTGGCGCGCACGTCGCCCATCGAGGGCTCGGCGGTCGGCGGCATCACGATGTTCCTCGTGCCGGCCGACGCCCCCGGCATCACCGTCAACGAGATGGACACGGTCGCCATCCACGGTCTGTCGACCTGCGAGGTGGGCTTCGCCGACGTCGTGCTGGGTGACGACGCCGTGCTCGGCGACGTCGACCGCGGATTCCGGCAGGTGATCGGAACCCTCAACGGCGAGCGGCTCAACGCGGCGGCCGTCGCCCTCGGCATCGCGCGGGGGGCGCACGACGCCGCTCTCGACTACGTCCGCGGCCGCGAGGCCTTCGGCCGTCCGATCGGCGGGTTCCAGGTGCTGCAGCACCGCCTCGTCGACGAGGCGGTGAAGATCGAGGCCGCTCGCGGACTGCTCCAGCGCGCGGCCCGCGTGGCCGACGCCGGAGGCGCGGCCGAGACGCTCTCGGCGATGGCCAAGCTCGCCGCATCGGAGGCGGCGACGACCGCGACCGAGAACGGGATGCGCGCGATGGGCGGCTCGGGGCTCAGCCGCGAGTACCCGATGCAGCGCTTCTGGCGCGACGCGCGGCTCTACACGTTCGCACCGCTCACCGACGAGATGATGACCAACTTCATCGCCGAGCACCACCTCGTCCTGCCGCGCTCGTACTGAGCGCGCACGACGACAAAGCAAGGAGGCCTCATGTCCCACGGCTCACCGACCCGCACGGTGCTCGTCACCGGTGCCGCCGGCGGCATGTGCCGCGGCATCAACGCACGGCTCGCCGCCGCAGGGCACACGGTGCTGTGCGCCGACCTGTCGCTCGAGGCGGCGGAGTCGGCCGCCGAGGCCGTCCGCGCCGCGGGTGGACGGGCGGAGGCGTTCGCCGTCGATGTGGCCGACGCCGATTCCGTGAGCGCGCTGGCCGACGCGGTGCATGAGCGTGCCGGCGACATCGACGTGCTGGTGAACGCGGCCGGCATCCTCGACCGCAAGTACCTCGCCGATCACGACGCGCACTCGTTCGAGCGCACCCTCGACATCAACCTCGTGGGGCCGTTCCGGATGATCCAGACCTTCGCCCCCGAGCTCGTGCGCAAGGGATGGGGGCGCATCATCAACATCTCCTCCATCGCGGGCGTCACCGGTTACCCGTACCCGAGCTACTCCGCGTCGAAGGCGGGGCTGTCGAACCTCACCCGCTCGCTCGTCATCGATTTCTGGGGCACGGGCGTGACGGTCAACTCCATCTGCCCGGGCGTCGTCGACACCCCGATGGTCATCCAGCAGGTGCGCGACCAGGTGCCGCGCAAGGTGCCCACCGAGCAGATCGTCAACCCCGACGAGATCGGCGGACTCGCCCTGTTCCTCATGAGCGACGACGCCCGCAACATCAACGGCGCCGACCTCCTGATCGACGGCGGAGCGACCCGCTACTTCCAGCTCTTCGATCGTCCGTGAAGGGCCGCGTCGACGGGGGGACCCTCGTCGCGTTCGTCCTGACGGGGATCGTCTGGGGAGCGGGGTTCCTCTTCATCAGGCTCGCGGTCGCCGGCATGACACCCGTGCAGTTCGTGCTCCTGCGCACGGCACTGGCGGCGGTGTCGCTGGCGGCGGCGATGCTGATCCTGCGGCGACGGTGGCCGCGCGGGGTGGTCGCCTGGCGGCGCATCGCGACCCTCGGCATCGTCGGGTGCGCCCTGCCGTTCCTGTTCTACGCGTGGGCGGGCCAGCGCATCCCGAGCGGGCTCTCGAGCATCTACAACGCCGCGGTGCCGGTGGCCACGGCGCTCGTCACGATCGTGGCGACGCGTCAGGAGCGGCTCGGCGCGCGCAAGCTGGTCGCGATCGGGCTGGGGGCGCTCGGCATCCTCGTGGTGATGGCGCCCTGGCAGCTCGACTCGTCGGCGTTCGACGTGTGGGGACAGGTGGCGTGCATCATCGCGGTGCTGGGGCTCGGCTTCGCCTTCTCGTACACGCGCAAGGCCATCACACCCCTCGGCATCGACCCGATCGGCATGGCCATGGGCCAGATGCTGGTGTGCGCCCTCGCGCTCACGATCGTGCTGCCGTTCACCGCGCCGCCGCCGATCGCGTGGGACGCGAGCGTGGGCACCGCGCTGGTCCTCAGCGGCATCTTCGCCACCGGCGTCGCGTACATCTGGAGCTTCCGCATCATCGACACGTGGGGCGCGGCGTCGGCGTCGATGGTCACCTACCTGACGACGCTCGTGGGCGTCGCGCTGGGCATCCTCGTGCTGCACGAGCCGATCTCGCTCAACCAGATCGCCGGTGCGGTCGTGGTGCTCGTGGGGGTCGCGGTCGGCGTGAGCGGAGCCCGCCGACCGCGTCCGGAGTAGCGCCTCAGCCTTCGAGCCAGCCGGGGTCGGGGCCGATCACGTCGTAGTCGGGGTGCAGGGGCGCCGAGCCGACGAGCGGGTCGATGCGCGTGCGCACGAGCCGCGAGAACGTGATCCACCAGCGGCCGTCGCGCAGCTCGTACTCCTCCTCATACGACCCCCAGGCGCGGATGCCGTGCATGCCCGGGATCTCGATCCCCTTGTAGACGCGGCTGTCGGGCGTCCAGGTGAGATAGTCGTGCATCCGCCAGACGCCGCGGATCGTGCCCTCGCGCACGAGCGAGAACCGCGGCATGTATCCGAAGTGCTGGCTGCGCACATCGGCGAGGAAGGCGGCGACGGTGGCGATGAAGTCGTCGCGGCCGTCGGCGTCGAACGCGAAGCCCTCGAAGCGGGCGTCGCTCGCGAAGACATCGGTCATCTCGTCCCACCGCTTGGCGTCGAGGTACTCGAAGTACCGGGCTTTCAGGTCGCTCACGGCCAGCACATCGGCCGGGTCGGGAAGGGGGCGGGTCATGTCTCTGCTCCTATGCGGGGGGTTTGCGGGGGTGCGGAAAGGGGCCGGAGGCGTGTCTGCCTCCGGCCCCTTCGGACTGTCCGATCGGGTCGGACGGGGTTCAGTACTCCTTGACGACCTCGAACTTGCCGTCGGTGACCTTCAGCACCGCGAGGCCGCCCAGCGACGTCGAGCCGTGGAACTCCGGCGTGAAGGTGTAGATGGCGTTGGCTCCGACGACGTCGACGGTGTTCGTCTCCAGCGAGTCGCGGATCGCGTCGCGCGTGGCCTGCACGTCGGAGGGGTCGTGGTCGGCGGCCTTCAGGATGGCGTTCTCCAGCAGGATCGCGCCGTCCCAACCGTTACCCGCGTACTGGCCGGCGATCTCCGAGTACTTGGTCTGGAACTCGTCGACGAGTCGGTTCGTGATCGCGTACTGCGGGCTGCTCTCCTCAAGCGACGAAGGGGCGAGCACGACCGAGCCCTGCAGATAGGTGCCGTTGGCGGCGGCTCCCGCGTTCTCGATGTAGGCGATGGAGCCGGCACCGGGGGAGTTGAACAGAACGGGGGCGAAGTTGATCGACTCGGCGCTCTTTGCGACCACCGCGTTGGCCGGGTTGGTGGCCCACACGAGCACGGCGTCGGGGCCGGCCTCGCCGAGCTTGGCGAGCTGTGCGGTGACGTCGGTCGACGTGTCGTCGAACGCCTCGGAGCCCGTGATCGTCACGTCGAAGTCCTTGGCGACGTCGTTGATGCGGTTGGCCGGGTCCTGTCCGTAGCCGTTGTTGGCGTACAGGAGGCCGATCTTCTTCCAGCCGTTGTCCTCGGCGAACTGCAGCTGCGCGATGAGCGACTCGTTCGTGCCGGTGTATTGCTTGAAGATGTGGGTCGCTTCCTCTGCCGGCTGCACGATGGCGCTCGACGAGGCGAGGGCGATCGTGGGCACCTTGAGGTCGCGGGCGAACGTGCGCAGAGCGCTCGACTCGCCGCTGGAGGACGGGCCGAGGATGGCGTGGACGTTCTCCTCGATCGCAAGCTTGCGGAACTGGTTGACCGCGGTGCCTTCCGTGCTGCCGCTGTCGAGAACGACGAGTTCGACCGGGTGGCCGTCGACGCCGCCGTTGGCGTTGACCTCGTCGAAGTAGAGCTCGATGGCCTTCTGCTCGGGGTCGCCGAGGGCGGCGTAGCTGCCGGTAAGGCCGACGAGAACACCGATCTTGTAGGGCGTCGCGTCGCCCTCGCCGTCGTTGCCGGCGGGGGTCTCTCCGCCGGCGCAGGCGGCGAGCGTGAGAGCCACGGCGAGGGCGCCGGCGGCGAGGGCAGTGTGACGGAGGCCGCGACCGCGTGTCGGGTGATGACGCATGTGAATGCCTTTCCTGGTGGTGAGTTCCTCGTTGAACGTCACTGTCGAGAGTTCGTTGCGGGAGCTGATCCTGCATTGACGTACATCGACGAGGCGTCTAACCTGATTTAAGCGAACGGTCGTTTGTATGTCAATATCGATCTTGCTATCGAGACGGCTCGTGAGCGGAACACTGAATCAAGGAGGCTTCAGGTGGATGTAGCCATGCAACTGCTTCTCACCGCCCTAGCCACGGGTGCGCTGTACGGCGCCATCGGCATCGGGTTCGTCATCGTGCACCGCTTGAGCGGGATGGTGAACTTCGCCATGGGTGACATCGCGGTCGCCGGCGCCTTTGGCGCTGTCGTGGCCTCGGCGGTGATGCCTCCGCTCCCCGCGATCCTCGTCGGAGCGTTGGTCGGCGGGCTCGTGAGCGTCATCATGTACCACCTGACCATCCATCCGCTGCGCCACCAGAGTCTCATGGTGCAGACGATCGTCACGCTCGGTGTCGGCATCGTCATCCGGTCGTTGCTGCAGTTGATCTTCGGCACCGGCCCGCGCCAGTTCGCGCCGGTCACCGACGGCCCAGCGGTCAACATCTTCGGCGGCTCGATTCCGCAGCAGTCGATCTGGCTCATCGCGATCGCGGTGATCGGGTACGTCGGGCTCGCCCTCTTCTTCGACCGCACGGTGGCGGGGAAGGCGCTGAGCGCCTTCTCGGTCAACTCCTACGCGGCGGGCATTGTCGGCATCAGCCTCACGGGCATGGCGACGATCGCGTTCGCGCTCTCCGGCGCGATCGCCGGCGGTGTGCTGGCCGCGCAGGTGCCGACGTCGTTCATCACCGCTGGCGCGGGCGTCGCCCTCGGGCTCAAGGGCTTCATCGCAGCGATCCTCGGAGGGTTCGACAAGCTGGGGCTCACTCTCGTAGGAGGCATACTCGTCGCACTCGTTGAGGTGGTGTTCGCCCGATTCGTCGACGCGGCCCAGGCTCCGACGGTCGTATTCGCCCTGCTGATCGTGCTCCTCATCGTCCGCCCTCAGGGCCTCACCCGGAAGGTGGCTGCCGATCGTGTCTGAATCGACTCTCCGCACCCGTCCTGTGCTCACGTGGAAGCACGCCGTCGCGGCCGTCGTGTGGGTCGCCGTCGTGGTGGTCTTCGCTTCGACGACCAACGGCTACTACGCCGGGCTCGGCGCCTCGGTGGGCATCCTCGCCCTCCTCGGCCTCGGCATGGTGCTCGTCACCGGTTACGCCGGGCAGTTCTCTCTCGCTGTCGGCGCCTTCTACGGCATCGGCGCCTACGGCTCGACGCTCCTGACCGTGAAGTTCGGTTGGTACGGGCTGCTCGCCATGGTGGTGGCCGCCGCGGTGGCCGGACTCGTCGGGTTCCTGCTGGCCCGTCCACTCTTCCGGCTACGTGGTCACTTCCTCGCAATGGCGACGCTCGCCCTCACCGAGGTGTTCTACCTGCTGGTCAACAACGCCGAGTTCACGGGTGGATCAACCGGGCTCGGTGGCATCCAGCCGCTCGAAATACTCGGCTTCTCATTCGCGACCAGCCAGAGCCACATGATCCTCAACTGGGTCATCGTCGGCGTGGTGCTGTGGGGTGCGCTCATGCTGCGGAACGGCCGTGAGGGTCGCGCGTTGCTCGCCATCCGCGGGCACGAGGCCGCTGCGGCCGCGGCTGGCATCAACATCGTGTCGTCGAAGGCGCGCGTGTTCACCGCTTCGGCCGTCATCTCCGCCATCGGCGGCTCGCTGTACGCACACCAGGTGATGTACGTGAACCCGCCGCCGTTCGGTCTCGCAACCGCGATCGACGTGCTCATGATCGCCGTGCTCGGCGGCATGCGCAGCCCATGGGGCGCGATCGTCGGAGCGATCGTGCTCGAGGCACTACAGCTGGCGATCGAGGCCGTGCTACCCGGGCTCCTTGGCACGGCCGCAGTCGGCGCCGGTCAGCAACTCGTCGTCGGCCTCCTCCTTGTGGTCATCCTCGTGGTGCGTCCCGACGGCCTGGTCGGCGCCATTTCCTCCGCGCTCCACGCACTCGCACGCCGTCGGAACGACGGCTCCGCAACGCCCGCGAGAGTGGCCGAGGTGGCCGACGGTATCTCCACAGACATGGCGGCCGCGCGACGTGCGGAGGCTGCAGAGCCCACCCGTGAGTTCGGCGAGACGGTGCTCTCCGCCGACCAGTTGGTGAAGCGGTTCGGCGGAGTGAAGGCCGTCAACAAGGTCTCGCTCCACATCCGGGCCGGTGAGGTGCTCGCCGTGATCGGCCCGAACGGTGCCGGGAAGTCGACGCTCGTCAATTTGCTTTCGGGTAACCTCGCTCCCACTTCCGGCACGGTGCGCATTGGCGATACCGACACGACGAGCCTGCGGGCGCATCAGGTGGCACGGCACGGGCTGGCCCGGACGTTCCAGACTCCGTGCCTGTTCGAGGGCATGGATGTCGAGGCGACCGTCAAGGTCGGTGCGCACCTGCGCGGCTCGGTCGGGATGCTCCGTTCGTCGGTGCCGACGATCGGCTCGGTCAACGAGGAGCGACGTCTCGCCGAGGAGACCGGCCGGGTGCTGGAGCGCCTCGGACTCGACCACCTCGCGCACCGCGACGCGAAGGCGTTGTCGCTCGGTCAGCAGAAGCAGGTTGAGATTGCCCGCGCGCTCGTGTCGAACCCTCGCGTGCTGTTGCTCGACGAGCCCTGCGCGGGCCTCAACAAGCAGGAGAAGGCGGCCCTCATGCTGCTCCTTCGCGATCTCGGCCGTGAGGGACTTGCCGTTCTTGTGATCGAGCACGACATGGAGTTCGTCATGGCGAGCGCCGATCGGGTGCATGTCTTGAACTTCGGTGCGACGCTGCGGGTCGGCTCGCCCGAGGAGGTGCAGGGCGACCAGGCGGTCATCGACGCGTACCTCGGCGTTTCGCACGAGAACGAGCCCATCACGACGGCCAACGTCACGGTCGTCCCGACCAAGCGGAGGAAGCGATGACCGCTGCACTCAACGTCTCGAATGTGAGCTTCTCGTACGGGCGTGCCCGTGTGCTCCGCGACGTGTCGTTCTCGGTCGACGAGGGCGAGATCGTCACGATCATCGGCCCCAACGGCGCCGGCAAGTCGACCCTTCTCAACGTGATCGCCCGCAGTCACCGCCTCCGAAAGGGGTCGGTGTCGGTAGGCGGCGCCGACACGAGTGGCATGCGGCAGGCCGGCGTCGTGCGCGCCGGGTGTGTGCTCGTTCCCGAGGGTCGCCAAGTGTTCTCGACGCTCTCCGTCGCCGACAACCTGCAGCTCGGTGGGTACACTCACCGTCGCGAGCACAAGCGTCTCGTGGACGAGGTGTACGGGTACTTCCCGCGCCTGTTCGAGCGGAAGGACCAGCTGGCGGGCACGCTGTCGGGCGGTGAGCAGCAGATGCTTGCCGTCGGGCGCGCCTACATGAGCGAGCCGACCGTGATGCTCCTCGACGAGCCGAGCCTCGGCCTGTCGCCGCAGATGACCGCGCAGGTGATGGCGGTGCTCGGCAAGCTGCGCCGAGACCGCGGGCTCACGATCGTCCTGGTTGAGCAGAACGCGCACGCCGCGCTGGAGTTGGCCGACCGCGGCTACCTGCTCAACGGCGGCGAGTTCGTGCTCGAAGGCGTGGCGTCGGCGCTCCGCGATGATCCGATGATCCGGCACATCTACCTCGGCGGTGCGGCCTTCAGCGACCCCATCGCTCCCTCGGTCGACGCGGCGCTCGCCCGGGAGCTCGCAGACGAGGCATGAACGCGATGCGCGAGCTGGTGCCCACGGCTGCGGCGCAGGCGGAAGCCTGGGCTCGGCGGGCGTTGCCGCCTGTCGACCGCGTGCGCCCGGACGTGTGGGCGATCCCGGTACCGCTCGACCTCCCCATCCGCTTCACCTACGCGTACTTGATCAACGTCGCCGCCGGTGCTGTGCTCATCGACCCAGGCGCATCGGGGCCGGAAGCCGAGGCGGCTCTCGACGCCGGTTTCGCCGCGGCGGGCGTGCCCCTCGATGCCCTCCGCGGAATCGTCGTGACGCACTACCATTTCGATCACTGGGAGGGCGCCGATGATCTCGCGGCGCGCACCGGTGCGTGGATCGGCATCGGCGAGCACGAGCAGCAGTGGATCGACCGGCTCGATTCCGACCAGCTCCACGCTGATGCGGCCGCCGTGCGCTTCCGTGCGCACGGCGCACCCGCGGATCGTGCCGAGGCGTTCGCCGCCGTCGAGGACTATCGCTTCACGCGCCTGCATGTCGAGCCCACCCATCGATTGCGCGACCGCGCCCTCCTGCCCGTTCCGGGCGAGCGGCTGCGCGTGCTGTGGACGCCGGGCCACAGTCCTGGCCATATCTGCCTGTACGACGAGAAGCGGAAGCTGCTCTTCAGCGGCGATCACGTGCTGCCCCGCATCACCCCCCACGTCGCCCTCAATCCCTTCGGCTCTCCCGACCCGCTCGGGCAGTACCTCGGCTCGCTCGAGGCGCTCCTCCCGTTCGCCGATGCCGAGGTGCTCCCTGCCCACGAATACCGGTTCTCGGGGCTCCACGCTCGTCTGGCGCAGCTCACCGCGGGGATCGAGGAGCGCCTCGACGAGGTGGCTGCCGCGACGGCCGGCACCCCCGACGCGTCCGCCTGGGACATCGCGCGCCAGTTGACGTGGTCGCGTCCGTTCGAGAGCTTCGAGGTCCCGTCGCAGCGCATGGCCCTCGTCGAGTCGGCGGCTCACCTTGCCCACCTCCGCCTCGCCCGTTCCTGAGCTGCTTCGCACACGAGAAGGGCCGGCGACCCTGCGGTCGCCGGCCCTTCTCCACTCGCGCGGTCAGGCGCGCGTGCGAGACTCCCACGCCCGAACCCCGCGCCACGCGAGGGGCAGCACCGACGCGGCGATGAGCCACTTGACCACTCCGCCCACGAGGAACGGCGCGACGCCGACAGTCCACAGCGTCAGCGGGTCGTGCGCCATGCCGAGGCGGGCGAGCATGAAGCCGAGATAGGGGACTCCGACGGCGAAGGGGATGAGGCTGGCGCCGAGAAACCCGACGAGGGCGAGGAGCGGCGTGCGATCCCATGTGCGCTGCGCGAGCCACCCGATGAAGGCGGCGGCGGGGATGAATCCGAGGATGAACCCGAACGACGGGGCCAAGAGGTATGCCGGGCCACCCGCGCCGCCGGCGAACACCGGTGCTCCCGCGAGGCCGACCAGCATGTACGTGGTCATGCTCGCCGCGGCGCGCTTGGCGCCGAGCGTCGCGCCCACGAGCAGCACGGCGAGGGTCTGACCGGAGATCGGCACGGGCCACATGGGCACCTCCACCCGTGCGAGCAGCGCGACCAGCGCGACGCCCGCCGTGACGAGGGCGATGTCGCTCACGCGGCTGCGGCTGACGATGCGGTCGGCGATCGTCGAAGCGGTCGGGGCAAGGGTGGTCATTCGACTCAGGGTGGTCATGCGGACTCTCCTTCGGGGCGGCGGCGGACGAGGAACGAGGAGCGGAACGTCATGACCGTCTCGCCCTTCTGGTTGAGCGTCGTATAGGCGAGCGTCCACACGCCGGTCCCGGGCTTGGAGGTGGGGCGCGCTTCGGCGACGGTGGCCGTCACCGTGATCGAGTCGCCGATGAGCACGGGCTTCGTGGCGCGCACCTCGTCGAGTCCGAGCCAGGCGACCACGTTGCGGGTGTATCCGGTCTGGGTGAGCAGGCCGAGCGACAGCGACAGCGTGAGTGGGCCATGGCCGATCCGCGCGCCGAACGGCGTCTGCTCGGCGTACGCGGCGTTCAGGTGGAACTCGACGATGTCGCCCGTGAGTCCGGCCCAGCTCACCAGGTGCGCTTCGGTGACCGTGATCCCGCTCGTGCGGATCTCGTCGCCGGCGACGAGGTCTTCCCAGTAGTGATCGGGGGCGCCCTTCCAGGCGCGGGGCAACGGCTCTGTCATGAAGTCATTCTCCTTGTCGGCCGAAAGTCGAAGCGTCATCGCCGCACTTCCGTCAACGGTTAAACTAGCGTACGCTCGTTAGTAGAACAACCCTCGAACATGGAGGTCAATGATGACGAACCTCGCCGCCGCGAGCACCGAGGAGACCGCCGCTCCCGCCGAGCGCACCGTGCACGACACTCACGCCGAGGTCACCGCCGCCGCCCGTCTGGGCGGCTCGCAGAAGAACCGCGACAAGATCACCGCCTCGGGCAAGATGCTCGTGCGCGACCGGCTCGCCTACCTTTTCGACGACGGCAAATACGTCGAAGACGGACTGCTGGCGCGCTTCTCCGAGGGGATGCCGGGCGACGCCGTCGTATGCGCCTACGGCGACATCGACGGGCGCCAGGTGTGCGTCATCGCCAACGACTACAGCGTCAAGGCGGGAACGTGGGGCTACCGCACGTTCGAGAAGATCACGTTCGCGCAGGACACCGCGACTGCCGCCGGGATCCCGATCGTCTACCTCTTCGACTCAGCCGGCGCTCGTATCGACGAGCAGCTCGACAGCTTCGCGGGCCGCCACGCGTGGGGCAACATCTTCTACAACCAGGTGCAGATCTCGGGCCGCGTCCCGCAGGTGTGTGCGCTGTTCGGGCCGTCGCCCGCCGGCTCGGCGTACGTGCCCGCCCTGTGCGACCTCACGATCATGGTGCGAGGCCACGCCACCGCTTACCTGGGCTCCCCCCGCCTGGCCGAGATGGTCACCGGCGAACAGGTGACCCTCGAGGAGATGGGCGGCGCCGAGATGCACTGCACCGTCTCCGGACTCGGCGACGTGCTCGTCGAAGACGACATCGAAGCGCTCAACGCCATCCGTGTGTGGCTGAGCTTCCTCCCCGCCAACTGGGAGACGCCCGCTCCGGTCGCCCCCGCCGCCGAGCCGCGCGAGGGGCGCAAGCTCAGCGACATCGTGCCGCTGCGCGAAGCGGAGGTGTTCGACATGGAGGAGTTCGTCGAGTCGCTCGTCGACGAGGGCAGCTACTTCCCCTACAAGGAGCTCTTCGCGCCCGAGATGCTTACCGGCTTCGCGCGCATCAACGGCCAGCCCGTCGGCCTCGTCGCCAACCAGCCCAAGCACATGGGCGGAACGATCTTCCCCGACTCGTCCGACAAAGCGGCCCGGTTCATCTGGATCTGCAACGCCTACAACATCCCGATCCTGTTCCTCGTCGACATCGCCGGATACATGATCGGCTCGGCCGTGGAGCGCCAGGGCATCATCCGACACGGCGCCAAGATGATCTTCGCCGTCTCGGAGTGCCGCGTGCCCCGCATCACCGTGCTCGTGCGCAAGGCATACGGCGGCGGCTACCTCGCGATGTCGGGAGCGCCCATGCATCCCGACGCGATCATCGCCCTTCCCACGGCCCGGCCCGCTCTGATGGGACCGGACGCCGCCGTGAACGGCGTGTACTACAACCAGATCCACGCGATCGAAGACCCGCAGGAGCGCGCCGCCTTCGTCGCGCAGAAGCAGGCCGAGTACGCGGAGGGGATCGACGTGTTCAAGATCGCCGACGCCAACGCCGTCGAAGCGGTCGTCGCGACCGACGAGCTGCGCAACGAGCTCACGAGCCGCCTGCGCCTCTACAGAAAACGCGACGCGGTGCCCGTGCAGCGCCGTCAGGCCGTCACTCCCGTCTGATGGTCACCGTCATCGTCGTCATCCGGCGTAAGCCGGGAATGTCGCGCGAAGAGTTCCTGCGCCATTGGCGTGACGATCACCCCGCTTATGTGCGCCGGTTGCCGGGTATTCGCGGCTATCGCCAAAGCCCCGCCATCGATCATCGCAAGGCCTGGCCGTTCGACGGGATGGCCGAATTGCAGTTCGATTCGGTGGGTGCCGTCGCCCGCGCGTTCGAGTCGCCGGCGGCGCGCGAACTGTTCGCGCACGAGGAAGCGTTCCTTGGCGGGCTTGATTGGTTCATCGCCGACGAACGGGTCGATGTGCCGCTCGATGTCAGCGCTCGCTCGTCTCTGGAGGCGGGGGTCTGATGGTCAAGCGAATCACGTATCTCACTCGGCGCCCGGACCTCACGCCGGCGCAGTTCAGGGGCCACTGGTCGACGATTCACGCCGACATTGCTCGCGACTTGCCGGGTGTGGTCGCGTATCGGCAAAACCATGTCGTGCACTACGAGGAAGATGTCGACGCGCGACTCTTCGACGTCGACGGGATAGTCGAACTGTGGTTTGAAAACGGGACTGCAGCGGAAGCCGGCTTCGGGTCCGACGTGGCCGATCGCCTCATCATCGATGAGCGCCAGTTCCTGTCGGGGCTCACGGGTGCTGCTGTCACCGGGCCAGACCCAAGCCCTCAGCGACGCGGTAAGCTCTGGCTGCTCTGGGCACATGTCATCGGCGAACGTGCAGCCTTCGAAGCAGCCGTCCACAGGCTTGCGGGCCGAGTTCTGGCGGACTTCGTGCACATCGACTGGCTCGAAGTCGGTGCGCCTGTGCTTTCTCGGACTGGTCTGCGGCGCCAACCGCTGCCGCTGGTCGTTGCATCCCTGGGATTCGACGGCGTCGAAGCCGCGCGGTGTGCGGCGAGCGTGGCCCGCGGAGCGGAGCGATCCATTGGACGTCCTCAGCGGGCCGTGGCAGAGGAGATTTCGATCATCCAACCGGAGGCACTTCGCGCCCGAGGTTGATGGGTGGCATTTGGTCGACGTAACGGGCCACTCGTGGCGACGGTGCGCGCGGGAGTGAGAACAGCATCTGGGAGAGCATGTTGAAGATCGTCGTCTTGGTCAAAGAGGTTCCCGACACCTATGGGGATCGCAAGTTGAGTCTCGACACCGGCCTGGTCGATCGGGAGGCGTCGGAGCGGGTGCTCGATGAGATCGGCGAGCGTGCCCTGGAGGTGGCGCTGTCGTATGCCGACGCGCACGAGGGCACTGAGGTGGTCGTGGTGTCGATGGCTTCCGAGGCTGCCGCGGCGACCGTTCGGAAGGGGCTCGCGATGGGGGCCGGCTCTGCGGTGCAGGTGGTGGATGAGCAGCTTGCCGGTGCCGATCTGGGCGTCACGGCGAAGGTGCTGGCCGCGGCGGTGCGTCGAGTGGGCTTCGACCTCGTGATCACCGGGAATGTGTCGACCGATGGGTCGGGCGGGGTGATCCCTGCGATGCTCGCCGAGCACCTCGGCGTCGCCCACGCGACGGCGCTGGCCTCCGTGGAGATCACCGAGGCCGCGGTGTCGGGCACGCGCGCGACCGACGCGGGCACCGCCCAGGTGACCGCGGCACTGCCGGCGGTGATCTCGATCACCGAGGCGCTTCCGGATGCCCGGTTCCCGAACTTCAAAGGCATCATGGCGGCCAAGAAGAAGCCGTTCGAGACGGTGTCGCTGGCAGACCTCGGGGTCGATGTCGACGTGACGGCCGCGCCGCAGACGATCATGACCGCGATCAGCGAGAAGCCGCCGCGCGAAGGCGGCGTCAAGATCGGCGACGAGGGCGACGCGGGCGAGAAGCTCGCCGCTTTCCTCATCGAGAACCGACTGGCCTGACCGAGACTGCTGGAGACGACGATGACCGCTTTCGCTGAGGACTCGATCCTCGTGCTCCTCGACACCACGCCCGACGGTGCGCTCGTCGCCTCCGCGGCCGGGCTCCTCGGCGCGGCCGCGTCGGTCGGCACGCCCGTCGCCGTCGTCGTCGGCGATGACGAGGGAGCCGCGCCGCAGGCCGCCGCGCTCGGTGCCGCGACGGTGCTGACCGCCCCGCGGGGCTCTCAGGAGCTGACGGTGCCCCTCGTCGACGCGATGGCATCCGCCTGCGCGCTCGTGCAGCCCGACGCCGTGCTCATCTCGAACTCGATCGAGGGCCGCGACGTCGCCGGCCGCCTCGCGGCGCGGCTGTCTCTCGCGTTGGCTGTCGACGCAGTCGGCGTGACCCGCGACGACCAGGGCGTGTTGGCCGAGCACTCGGTGTCCGGCGGCGCCTACACCGTCACCGCCGCCCCCACCTTCGGCGCACCCGTCATCACCGTGCGCCAGGGCGCGGTGGAGGCACGCGCCGACGCCCAGGAGCTGCGCACCGAGGCGCTGACCGTCACGGCATCCGGCGCCCCGGCCGCCACGGTCGAGTCGTTCGCCCCCACCGCGGTCGCCTCGTCGCGACCCGAGCTGCGCGGTGCGACCAGGGTCGTCGCCGGTGGCCGCGGGCTCGGCTCGGCGGAGCAATTCGCGCTCGTCGAGCAACTCGCCGACGCGCTGGGCGCCGCCGTCGGCGCCTCCCGCGCAGCGGTCGACGCTGGGTACGTCCCCTACGCCCACCAGGTCGGACAGACGGGTGTGTCCGTCTCGCCGCAGCTGTACGTGGCTCTGGGCATCTCCGGCGCGATCCAGCACAAGGCCGGCATGCAGACGGCCAAGACCATCGTCGCCATCAACAAAGACGGCGACGCGCCCATCTTCGAGATCGCCGACTTCGGGGTCGTCGGCGACGTGTTCACCGTTGTCCCGCAGCTGATCGCGGCCCTCGAGGCCAAGAACTCCTGATGGCGACCTACGGCTCGACGCTCCGCCGCGGACTCCCGCGCCGCCCGGGCGACGACCCCTGGCCGCCCGCAGACGTTGCGCCTGCGAAGGCATCGGGAGTCCTCGCGCCAGACGTTCCCGGACATGCCCGTCTGCCGGCCGCCGCGCCAGCCGACGACGCCACTGGGGTGGTCGTTGTCAGCGTTCCCCATGAGCCCGACTCGCTTAGCTCCGGGGCCACCAGAGCGGCGTCCGCGCGGTCAGCGCCGCCGACGCCGGTATCTACGCCCGCCTCGGACGGCCGGCTGCTTCTCCGGCGCGGTCTGCCGCGCGTGCCGGGCGATGACTCGTGGCCACCATCGGGCACCGTTTCGGGAGCATCCGCGGAACACCAGCCCTCAGGGCCGGTCGCGGGGCAAGCCTCCTCGTCGATCGCAGAACCGGCGCCCGAGACCTTTCCCGCGCCCACTACCGTCGCGGATGCCGCCATCGGTGCGGCGGGGGTGGCGGTGGCATCCGGCCCGCGCCCGCCACTGACCGCGCCCCGCACCGTCTGGCCAGGTCGCGCGGCGACCCACCGCCCCGCTCCGCCGCGGGAGCCGAAGCGGCTCGGCCCCTTCACCCGCGGGCAGTGGCTGGGCATCGTCGCGGTCGGCGGCGGCGGCCTTCTGTTCGCCGCCGCGATGGCGGTGCTCCTCGTACGTGTGCTGCTGTCGATGCCGTTCGGACAGGACTTCCTCGCCGCCTACCCGGGCGAATACCACCTCCCCGAAAGGGCGCCCGTGGGCTTCCCCGCATGGCTCGGCTGGCAGCACTTCTTCAACGTCTTCCTGATGGTGCTGATCATCCGGTCGGGACTCCGGGTGCGCACGGAAAAGCGGCCCGAGGCGTACTGGGCACCGCGACGTGACGAGACGAGAAAGGTCAGCCTAACGGCGTGGTTCCATCAGTCGCTCGACGCGCTCTGGCTCATCAACGGTGCAGTGTTCATCGTGCTGCTGTTCGTGACAGGCCAGTGGATGAGGGTGGTACCGACGAGCTGGGAGGTCTTCCCGAACGCGTTGTCGGCGCTCATGCAGTACGTCTCGCTCGATTGGCCAACCGAGAACGGCTGGGTCAACTACAACTCACTCCAGCAGATCGCCTACTTCACCACGATCTTCATCGCCGCACCCCTCGCGGCTCTGACCGGCTTCCGTTTGAGCAGCCTTTGGCCTCGTAACGCCACGCGCCTCAGCACGGCGTATCGAATCGAATGGTCGCGTGCTCTGCACTTCCCCGTGATGCTGTACTTCGTCGTGTTCATCGTCGTCCACGTTTCACTCGTGTTCGCGACCGGTGCGCTACGGAACCTCAACCACATGTACGCCGCCCAAGGCAGCGTGGACGGCGCGCAGTACGCGGAGAACTGGACGGGCTTCTGGCTCTTCGCCGGTTCCATCGTCTTCATCGCAGCAGCGTGGGTGGCGGCGCGCCCCTTGGTGCTCGCCCCCATAGCCCGCCTGTTCGGAAACGTAAGCAGCCGCTGAGTTGCGCCGGCCCAGTCGGTGGCCGGGTTCGCTGAAGGAAGCAAGTCGGTAGGCATAGTCATTAGGCGTGAGACGCGCACGTGCGTTCTTGAGCGTTCGCCCGCGAGTACGCCGCGTGATGCACGGACGTCGCGTGGGACTCTGGGCCAATGACGGAGCGACTAGATGTACCCGGCCATGAGGTTGGTGGCGGCGGGGATGTTGCGAACGGGGAGGACCTCCGGGCTTAGTGGAGATGTCTGACGTCTCTACTGACCGGAGGTCCTCGATGTCCCACGCTAATGCCCGCCTGACCGTGCGCGGCAGGCTGCTGATCGTTGAACGCGCCCGTGCGGGGTGGAAGCAGGCGCATATCGCCGCGGCTATGGGGGTGTCCCGCCGCTGTGTGAAGCGGTGGTTGGACCGCTACCGAGAGGAGGGCGTGGGCGGGTTGCGTGAGCGGTCGTCGCGTCCGCATCGGGTCGCGAACCGCACCCCGCACCATCGGGAGGTTGAAGTGGTCGCGCTGCGCACGAAGGAGCGGCTCGGGCGTGACGAGCTTGCCGCGCGGACAGGAGTGCCCGCCCGAACAGTGTCGCGGATCATCGCCCGCGCCGGCCTGCCCCGCCTGGCCGAGCTGGACCCGATGACCGGGGAGCGGATCCGCGCGTCCAAGACCACCGCGGTCCGCTACGAACGGGAACGCCCCGGCGAGCTGGTGCACATGGACGTGAAGAAGCTCGGCCGCATCCCCGACGGTGGCGGCTGGAAAGCGCACGGCAGGGCGATGGGCTCGTCTTGGACGCGCAAGCAGATCGTCATCGGCTACGACTACGTGCACTCGGTCGTGGACGACCACTCGCGGCTGGCGTACTCCGAGGTGTTGCCCGACGAGAAGGGCGCCACCTGCGCCGGCTTCCTCCACCGTGCGATCGGTTACTTCGCCGCGCACGGCATCCCTCGGATCGAGGGGAGTCGGCACCGCTGTCGTTGGGCTGACATGGACAAGTCCCGTCGAGCGGCGTGTGCCCTGAGGTGGACATTTCGCCGTCAGGTGCCCCTCGCCGCCGTGACAGTGTGGACATCTCTGAGCGATCCCTACACCTGGCCAACCGCCAGGCCGCGATGGAACTCATGGGTGCGTGGAACCCCGGCGTCATCGCGTCACTCACCCCGGACGAGCAGCCGCTGCCTGACCTTGGCTGGTTCCCCTTCCCCGAGATCGAGGGCGGCGACGGTACGCCCGGTGCCATGATGGGTGGGGCCGACGGCTACTCCTGCTGGGTCAACGCCCCAGCCGAGTGCGTCGACTTCCTGAACTTCCTGGCGACAAAGGACCAGCAGGAGGCCTACGCCGAGGCCTTCCAGACGCTTCCCGCCAGCAATGAGGCGCAGGATGTCGTCACGACACCTGCTCTCCAGTCGGTGCTCGAGGCGTACAGCGAAGCGCCGTACGTGGTGCTGTGGCTCGACACGCTCTACGGACAGAACGTCGGAAATGCCCTGAACGTCGCTGTCGTCGACCTTCTCGCTGGTAACGGTTCGCCCGAAGCCATCGTCCAGGCAGTCAACGACGCAGCAGCGCGAGGCTGATCGGTCGTCATGTCCGTCAGCGAACGAACCTATCCGGTCACGGATGCGGTCGTGAGCGTCACGGAAGAGGGGGGCGGCGCCTCGGCGTCGTCCCCCTCCCGGCGCCCTCGGCACAGGTCGTGGCGCACCCGCGCCGAGATCGGCATCCTGATCGGCCCCGCCCTCATCGTCTTTCTGGCCTTCGTGATCTTCCCGGTCGTGATGGCCGCCTACTACGGCTTCTTCAGCTGGAGTGGGTTCGGCCCGGCCACCGACTTCGTCGGCCTGAACAACTACATCGTCATCCTCAGCGACCCTGCCTTCCAGGCTGCGCTGTGGCACAACGCGATCATCGTGGTCCTCTCCCTGGTGATCCAGGGACCGATCGCGATCGGCCTTGCCCTGCTGCTGAACCGCAAGATGCGGGGTCAGTCCGCGATCCGCGTCCTCATCTTCGTCCCCTACGTGATCGCCGAAGTCGTCGTGGGCACCGGGTGGAGCCTGATGCTTGCCACGAACGGCGCGCTCAACGACTTCCTCGAAAAGGTCGGCCTCGGCGCTCTGACCCAAGACTGGCTCTCTAACCCGGATCTGGCGATCTGGACGCTGATGGGCATCATCACCTGGAAGTACATCGGCTTCGCCGTCATCCTCATGCTCGCCGGCCTCCAGGGCATTCCCGAAGAACTCTACGAAGCAGCCGCCATCGACGGTGCCTCGTACTGGCAGATCCAGCGGAGCATCACACTGCCGCTGCTCGGGCCGACGCTGCGCATCTGGGCGTTCCTGTCGATCATCGGTTCGCTCCAACTCTTCGATCTCGTCTACATCATCTGGGGACAGTACGTGGCATCCACCGCCGGCACCTCGACGATGGCGACGTACATGGTCGTGACCGGTCGCAACGCCGGCAGCTTCGGCTACGGCAGCGCGGTTGCCGTGGTCATCTTCCTCATCTCCCTCGCTGTCGCCCTGATCTATCAGCGCTTCGTGCTGCGACGAGACACCGAGGGAGCCGTCACGGGAGGAGCCAACTGATGGCCACCGCAACTCTGACAGCGCCCGGCGGCCGCACCGATCGGCGGCGCCCGCAACGCACCGCAAGACAGCGGACCGGGAACTTCTTCATCTACTTCCTGGCATGGTCGCTGGTCGTTCTGATCCTCGTACCCGTCGCCTACATCATCATCGGCGGCTTCCGCACGAACTCCGAGATCACGCAGGACCCGGCAGGTCTGCCCGCCACGTGGCAGTTCGAGAACTACCTCAACGTGCTGACCAGCGACGTCTTTTGGCGCGAGTTGCTCAACTCCTCGATCGCCGCTATCGCGACGACGCTGTTCGTGGTCACCCTCGGGCTGATGGCGGCGTACGTGCTCGCGCGATATCGCTTCCGGATGCGCGGCGTGCTCTACGCCGTGTTCGCGGCGGGACTGATGTTCCCGATGACCGTCGCAATCACACCGCTGTACATCCTGGTCCGAAACCTCGGGCTCATGAACTCGCTCGCGGGCGTCATCATCCCCCAGGTCGCATTCGCCCTGCCGATGACGATCATCATCCTGGTGCCGTTCCTGCAGGCGCTGCCCCGGGAAATCGAAGAGGCGGCGTTCATCGACGGATGCAGCAGGCTCGGGTTCTTCTGGCGCATGGTGATCCCGCTATCGATGCCCGGCGTCATCACGGTCGGCATCCTCGCATTCATCGCCAGCTGGAACAGCTACATGTTGCCGCTGTTCATCCTCAACAACGAGGCGAGCTTCACCCTCCCGTTGGGAGTCCAAGCGTTCGCCTCCCAGTACTCGGTGGACACCGCGAAGGTCCTTGCCTTCACGTCGCTGTCGATGATTCCCGCTCTCGTGTTCTTCAGCCTCTTCGAACGCCGCATCGTCGGCGGTCTCACCGGAGCCGTGAAGGGCTGACTCACCCGGATGCCGCGACCGCGGCATCCGCTCGACCGAAGGAACTGTGCTCGTGTTCGATGAACCCACTCCCGCCGTCAGCGATCGCGTACGGTCGTTGCACGGCGAGATGACCCTCGATGAGAAGCTCGCGCAACTCGTCGGATTCTGGGTCGACCAGGGCGACGACATCGTCGCGCCGCTGCAGGGCGAAATGGCGACCTCGACGCTCTACACGGATGCCTCAGCTCACGGCCTCGGCCACCTCACGCGCGTGTACGGGACCCGTCCGGTCGATCCGATCGAGCGGGCTCAGTGGCTGTGGAGCGAGCAGAAGCGCCTTCGTGAGACCTCGCGCCTGGGGATTCCGGCGATCGTCCACGAGGAGTGCCTGACGGGATTGGCCGCCTGGCAGGCAGCCACCTTCCCGACGCCGCTCGCGTGGGGCGCCGCGTTCGATCCGACCCTGGTCGCTGAGATGGCGGCGGTGATCGGGGGGTCGATGCGGGAGCTCGGCATCCATCAGGGGCTCGCGCCGGTGCTCGATGTCGTGCGGGATCCCCGCTGGGGACGAGTCGACGAGTGCATCTCGGAGGATCCGTACGTCGTCGGTGTCATCGGCACCGCCTACGTGCGCGGGCTGCAGTCGCAGGGTGTGCACGCGACGCTCAAGCACTTCGTCGGGTACTCGGGGTCGCAGGCCGGCCGCAACCACGCGCCCGTGCACGCCGGGCCGCGCGAGCTCGCGGATGTCTATCTGCCGCCGTTCGAGATGGCCGTCATCGAGGGGCGAGCGCGGTCGGTCATGAACTCCTACGCCGAGATCGACGGGCTGCCGGCAGCCGCCACTCCTGCCTACCTCACCGATATCTTGCGTGAGCGCTGGGGGTTCGATGGGGTGACGGTTGCCGACTACTTCTCGGTGGCCTTCCTGCACACGATGCATCAGCTCGCCCCCGGCCGCGGTGAGGCAGCCGCTCTTGCGCTGCGCGCCGGCGTGGATGTCGAGCTGCCGACCGGCGACGCGTACACGGCACCGCTGCGCGAGCTGATTGCGCAGCATCCGGAGCTTGTCGCCCTCGTCGACCGCGCCGTCCTGCGCGTGCTCTCACAGAAGGAGGAGTTGGGTCTGCTCGACGAGCAGTTCGAGACTCCCCCGACGGTCATCGACCTCGACTCCCCCACCCATCGAAACCTCGCCCGGCGCCTTGCCGAAGAATCGGTGGTGCTGCTTCGAAATGACGCGCTGCTGCCGCTGGGCGCAGCCCCGGGTCTGCGCATCGCGGTCAGCGGACCGAACGCGGCAGGGCATGCGGCATTGATGGGGTGCTACTCCTTTGCGAATCATGTGCTCGCCCATCATCCAGAGACGCCGCTCGGGTTCGACGCCCCGAGTGTCCTCGACGGCATCCGCGAACGCTTCGCCGCCGCAGAGATCACCTTCTCGGCCGGGTGCGCGGTCGAGGGTGACGACCGGTCGGGATTCGCAGCGGCTATCGCCGATGCCAAGGATGCCGATGTCGCCGTCGTCGTGGTCGGAGACAGCGCCGGCCTCTTCGGCCGCGGCACGGTGGGAGAGGGAAACGACGTCTCCAGCCTCGATCTGCCCGGCGTTCAGCGTGACCTCGTCACCGCCATCGCCGCGACCGGCACCCCCGTCGCGATGGTCGTGTTGAGCGGACGCCCCTACGCCCTGGACTGGGCACTGGATGGACCGGATGCCGTCGGCGCCATCGTGCAGGCCTTCTTCCCCGGCGAAGAAGGCGGACGTGCCCTGGCACGCATCCTCGCCGGTGACGTCTCGCCCTCGGGCCGGTTGCCGGTCTCCCTGCCGCGGTCGGCCGGCGCCCAGCCCTACAGCTACCTGCATCCCCTGCTGGGAGGGCCGTCCGAGATCACGACTGCCAACAGCACGCCCGTTCGCCCTTTCGGGTTCGGTCTCAGCTACACGAGCTTCCAGTACACCGATCTGTCGGCGCCGGAGACGGCACCGACAAGCGGCGAGCTCGGCGTCAGTGTCACCGTCACCAACACCGGGAAGCGCGGGGCCACGGATGTCGTACAGCTCTACGCCCACACCCCGTATCGGTCGACGACGCGGCCGGTCGCGCAACTCATCGGCTTCGAGCGCGTTGCCCTGGAGCCGGGACAGAGCGCGATCGTCACGTTCGATGTCCCGAGTGGACGGCTTGCGGCCGCCGGTTTGGACCTGGTCCGCAGGGTGGAGCCCGGCGAGGTGGAACTGTGGGTGGGGACGGCGGCTGACCGGGCGACATCGGGGTCCACGACGCTGGTGGGCGAGGCGCACGACGTTGCCCTCTCCGATCGGCGAGTCACACAGGCCCGGTCGACGCTGTCGCCAGCGGCGCAGCCCGTGCCGGAGCTTTCCGCCACCAACTGAGCCCGCCCTCGGATCGCGTCAGCCGCGATCTGTCAACCGGGTGGTGCACACGGCTGTGCGCAGCGATGCTGAGGGCCGACCCACGGAAGGGAGCTCGCTATGACGAACCCCACCCACAAGACCCTCGCGTCCCGCACAAACAGTGCCAGCGGCAACCCCGGCATCGAGCCGCCCGTCTCGCAACTCCACGATGACCGGGAGAGTCCGCGCGCCGAGCGTGCGCTCAGGCGACGGCTACGCCGCGATGTCGGGGCCGATGCCGCTCGCGACGCCGCCGACCCGACAACCCAGAGCCGACCGAGAATGGCAATGAACGCTCCGAGCGTCCACGACGAGGTGACGGGGATTCTCGCGCAGACGCGCATGGACCACCCCCGGGCGAACCGCCGCCGCCTCCGCGAGGTTCTGCAGGAGCGGCTGTGCCAGGCCGGGATCGATATGCCCGTCGACGAGGTCGACGCGTTCGTTCGGGCGGTACCGACTGATGAGAGCCAGGACTAGACCCGTCGTAAGCGCGCTCTTCCCCCGGGCTCGCCCCGCTGGCAGACTGACGCCATGTTGATCGTCACAACCAACGACGTCCCCGGTCACACCATCACCGCCGTCCACGGGGAAGTCTTCGGGCTCACCGTACGTTCACGGCACATCGGCGCCAACATCGGCGCATCATTCAAGGCTCTGGCAGGCGGCGAACTCAAGGGCATCACGGAGTTGCTCCACGAGACCCGCATCGAGGCGCTCTCGCGGTTGTCGGCTGAGGCTGAGGCGAAGGGCGCGAACGCCGTCGTGGCCTTCCGGTTCGAGACCAACGACTACGGCGACAGCGGCGGCGTCGAGGTGTGTGCCTACGGCACCGCCGTCACGATCTCCTGAGCATCAGGACGCTGAGCCCCCGATCATCGCCCCGGCCGCGCCCAGCACGTAGGGCACGAGCCAGATGGCCCACACCACGATGCTGAATCGGTGGAAGACAGCTTTCTCGTTAGCGCGGTCTCGGATCAGGACGATCACGGCCCACACGAGGTGGATCGCCATGAGGATGATGGCTGCGAGCCCGGTGATCGCCATCAACTGATCCAGCCCGCCCGCGGCGACCCCATCCGCTCGACGGCTTGCCGCGATCTGAGACATCAGCACAGTCCCGGTGGTGTCGGCGGCGAGGCCTCCTGCGAAGAACGCGGCGTGCCACCACTTCAGGGTGCGCTGGATTCGCTCCGCCCAGACGCCGATGGAGTAGAAGACGAGGGCAAGCGTGATGATGACGATGGCTGCAACAAGCATGACGCGATGCTAGCAAACCTTCAGTAATACTGAACGCTGAAGTCGCCTAGACGGCGATGTCCAACGGTCCGGGCGCACGGAGCCGCCGGAGCACCCGAGCCTCCACCATCGCGGGGATGAAGTGCCGCAACCGCGCATCACCGAGAGCCGCCACCTCCTCGGCGACCATGATTCTGACGCCCGCCTCGTCGGCCCAGGGGATGCGGCGCACGAGACGGTCCACGGCGTGGTTCAGCGCCTCGTACTCATCGCGGGGGTTCGTCGCGCTCACGCGTCTAGGATGCGCGCGCTCGCGTCGAATTTCCACCCTTGCGTCAGCGAGGACGCCCTGTTCAGCGCGGAGCTCGAGGGCTCACGAGACCGAGGCGGATGAGGGTGCGCCGGCGCTCTCGCACGATGAAGAACGCCCCAATGGCCCACAGCGGGAATTGCGTGAGGAACGCGATGCGGAAGGCCTGCAGCGTGTAGGTGTCGGGTGTCCCAGCGCCCTGCAGGTCAAGCGCGAGACCGATGAGGTAGATCGCGATGAGCGCGGCGAGGAATCCGCCCGCGTTGGTGACCCCTGTCGCCGTGCTCAAGCGCTGTGCTGGGTTGTGGGTGCGGGCATGGTCGAACGCGATCAGCGACGCGGGTCCCCCCATGGCGAGAGCGACGGCGAGCGCGAACAGCAGCCAGAGCGGCGCGGGCCCGGGAAAGGCGATCACCACCGCCCACGCGACAGCTTGAGCAGCGACCGACGGCAGCACGAGGGCGCGCGATCGATGCTGGGGCAGTCGTTGCGACAGTCCGCCCATGATCGGTCCGAGGGCCATCCCGACCACGACGTACAGCGACAGGATGCCGGCGGCTTCGGCGACCGTGCGCCCTTCGCCGACGGTGAGGAACGGCATTCCCCACAGCAGCACGAAAGCCGTGCCGGCGAAGGGGGTGGTGAAGTGTGACCAAAACGCGAGTCGGGTACCGGGGTGCGCCCACGCGGCACGGATGCCGACCCCCGTGTCCACGGTCGAGGTGACGACCCGGATCGCACCCGTGTCGGTGTTGATCGAGACATCCCGCTCCAGTTCGGGTGGATGGTTGCGTACGACCAGAGCGATGAGGATGGCGAACACGAGACCGAGCCCCGCGATCGACCCGAACGTGATCGTCCACGACGTGGCGTGGAGCAAGGCCGCCAGGGGAATCACCGCCACCAGCTGCCCGGCCTGACCGACGATGCCGGTCAGCTGCACCATGACCGGTGCGCGCTGCGCGGGAAACCAGGTGGCGATGAGGCGAATGACGCCGGGGAAGATGGCCGCATCTCCCGCGCCCAGGAGCACACGGGCGACAAGGGCGATACCGACGCTCGGAGAGATCGCCATCCCGAGTTGACCGAGCGCCATCAGCACCATGCCGACGGTCATGATCGGGCGCGACCCGAAGCGATCGAGCAGCACTCCCACCGGGATCTGCATGCCGCCATACACCCCGAGCTGGATGACCGCGAACAGCGACAGAGTGGAGGCATCGGCGCCAAAGCGATCAGCGGCGTCTACACCGACAGCACTGAGAGAGCTGCGGTTGGTGACGGCCAGAACGTATCCGGCAACGGCCACCGACCAGATCAGCCACCCTCGCCAGCTCGGTCCTTCGGCAAGGGGACGACGAGCCGAAGTCACCTGATAACGCTAGTACTCCGGCGGCCTCACTCGATCTCGATCTCCACGAGCGCATGATGGATGCGGAGAAGGTCGACCATCATCGAGCCCACGAGGATCCAGTGATCCGACGAGGGAGCGGTCACGGCGAGGGGCCTGGTCAGCGCGGCGGGTTCGACCACGCCGGCAGTCGGAGGAGCAGCGCCGCGATCAGGCGCGAATCGCACATCGTGTGCCGCTCGGCGCAGTTGTTCGGCGATCGCGCCGATTGCAGGCTCGCCCGTGAGGGTGTCGTCGTAGCGCTCGTGGAACGCGCGGGTCATTCCCACGGCCTGCGTCACGATCGGCGTGAACGTCGTGACGAGAGTGTCCAGCGCAGCGAGCTCGGCGCGATGGCGTGGTGCACGAGGGTTCAAGCTCAGCGAGTCTCGCGCCGCGGCGATCGCGGCACCCGCGGCATCCCGGCTCGCTCGCATCGCTCGCGCCCGCGCGAGAAGATCGTCCAGCTGCGCCTGGCTCTGCGAGTGCTGCAGGGCATCGGCGAGGCGGTCGAGGGTTCCGGCGAGGTCATCGGCGAGCGCGCGCACGGCGCGGCGGGCCGGCTCGACAGGTAGCGGCGGAACGATGAGGACGTTGATGACGAAACCGATCGCTGCGCCGATGACCGTCTCGATGATGCGATCAAGCGCGTAGTTGGGTGTTGCCGTTCCCAGGGCGAGCACGAGGAGCGCGCTGATGGCTACCTGGTTTCCGGTGCCGGGCGTCATCCGCAGGGCCCACGCGAGCACGAGCGCCACGACCACAGCGACCGCGACGACCCAGGTAGAGGTTCCGAGCAGGATGCCGAGGGCCGAGGCAACCACAACCCCGACGATGACCCCGACGCTGCGCTCGAGCGCCTTCCCGAACGACTGGTTCAGGCTCGGCTGGACCACCAGGAGCGCGGCGATCGCGGCAAACACCGGGGGCTGGGCAGGGATCAGCCACCCGGCCAGGAACCACGCGAGCACGGTGGCGACGGCGGACTTGACGACCTGGAGCAACGACGAGCGCTGGGCGGTGCGAAGGGCTGCTGACATGCTCATGCGGCCCACGTTAGGGGAGCATGCGCGCGATGCGGCTCAGATACTCAGGGTCGCTCGACTGGATTCCCGAATGATGAGCTCCGGGGTGAACCGCACCTGCCGAGGCTGCGGCTGTTCACCCTGCTCAAGGACCAACTCGACAGCAGCGCGTCCGATCTCGACCGCTGGCTGGCGCACCGAAGTGAGCGGTACGACAGTGGCCGTGGCGAAGTCGATGTCGTCGTAGCCGACCAGGGCGATGTCATCGGGAACGCGTACCCCGCCGAGGATCGCAAGCCCCTGGAGCATGCCCACGGCCACCAGGTCGTTGGCGCAGAACACCGCATCCGGGCGGTCTGCGGCATCCCGTTCGAGGATGTGGGCCGCAGCCTCGCGCCCTGCCAACACGGTCAGTTCCGCCGTCTCGAGGTGCTCCAGCGATGAATCGGCCACCTCGGATGCGGCGCGACGCGCGCCGCGGAACCGGTCGAGCACCTGGGGAAGAGTCGAGGGTCCGCCGACGAACACGACGCGCCTGCGTCCGATGCTCAGAAGGTGCGACACGGCCAGATACCCGCCCTCCTCGTCATCGACGGATACCGAGTTCAACGGGGCGTCCCCGGCATCGCGGTCGACCAGAACGATCCGCACACCGGCGGCCTCCAGCCGCTTCAGCGCGTCAGGGTCACCGGACGCCGGCGTGACGAGCACACCCACCACCCGCTGCTGGCTGAAGTGATCGAGGTATGCCATCTCACGGTCGCGGGTGTCTTCGCTTGCCGCGACGAGGACGAACAGCCCCGCCTCGGCGGCACGCTCCTGCGCCCCCTTGGCCACGGCGGCGAAGAACGGATTGGCAAGATCCAGGGCGATCAGCCCGATGCTCGAACTGCGCCCTGCGCGAAGCTGACGGGCAGCGTCATTGCGCACGTATCCGAGCTCAGCGATGGCGGCGCGCACGCGAGCCACCGTCGCAGGCAGCACCCGCTCCGGCTGGTTGAGCACGTTCGAGACAGTGCCGATCGAGACGCCCGCGGCTGCGGCGACGTCCTTCACGCTGACCGATGCGACGAGGTTTTCGTTCGACATTGCTGAAACGATACATCGCAGGCTAGGCTTGAAACGATTCATTTGTTCCCAAGCGCGGGAGTGCGCCATGACGACGCTGTCTTCATCCATCCTCACGGCCCTTGAGGGTCAAGCCATCGAGCTGCCCTCGTGGGCGTTCGGCAACTCGGGAACACGCTTCCGGGTCTTCGGAACGCCGGGTACCCCGCGCGACCCGTTCGAGAAGGTCGCCGATGCCGCCGAGGTCAACCGCCACACGGCACTCGCCCCGAGCGTCGCACTCCACATCCCGTGGGATCTTGTCGATGACTTCGGCGCACTGCGCCGGCACGCTGAAGACCTCGGTGTGCGTCTCGGCACGATCAACTCGAACACCTTCCAGGACGAGGATTACAAGTTCGGCGCCCTGACCCATCACGACGACCGCATCCGGCAAAAGGCGATCGATCACCACTACGAGTGCATCGACGTCATGAACGCGACGGGGTCGCGCGACCTGAAGATCTGGCTTGCGGAGGGATCGAACTATCCCGGGCAGAACGACATGCGAGCCCGCCAGGACCGCCTGCAGGACTCGCTCCAGCAGATCTATGCACGCCTGGGCGACGAGCAGCGCCTGGTCCTTGAGTACAAGTTCTTCGAGCCGGCGTTCTATCACACCGACGTTCCCGACTGGGGGACCTCGTACGCGCAGGTGGCAGCCCTCGGCGAGAAGGCGATGGTGTGCCTGGACACCGGGCACCACGCACCCGGCACGAACATCGAGTTCATCGTCATGCAACTTCTGCGGCTCGGCAAGCTCGGCTCGTTCGACTTCAACAGCCGGTTCTACGCGGACGACGACCTCATCGTGGGTGCCGCAGACCCGTTCCAGCTGTTCCGCATCCTGTTCGAGGTCGTACGCGGCGGCGGGCTGAACAATCCCGACGTGGCTTTCATGCTCGACCAGTGCCACAACATCGAAGACAAGATCCCGGGCCAGATCCGCTCGGTGCTCAACGTTCAGGAGATGACAGCCCGCGCACTGCTGGTGGATCGCGAGGCACTGGATGCCGCCCAGGCAGCCAATGACGTGCTTGCCGCGAACGCGATCTTCATGGACGCCTTCTACACCGACGTGCGCCCCGCTCTTGCCCAGTGGCGCGAGTCGCGAGGACTTCCCGTCGACCCGATGGCCGCCTACGCGGCATCCGGTTATGCGGCCCGCATCGCCGCAGACCGCGTCGGCGGAACCCAGGCCGGCTGGGGCGCGTGAGCGCTCCGCACCACCCCTCCTCGCCGAGGGGTCGCAACACGCCGCATCGCCCAGCGCGATGGCGGCGTGTTGCGACCCCTCGCGTACGACAACTCTGACGAAGGACAGCAACGCATGACCAACCAGACCGTCGCCGACCTCCTCGCGCGCAGCAACCGCCTCGGCGCAGACCCCAAGGTGACCAACTACGCGGGCGGGAACACGTCGGCCAAGGGCACGGATGCCGACCCGGTCACCGGCGAGCCCGTCGAGCTGCTGTGGGTCAAGGGGTCCGGGGGCGACCTCGGCACCCTCACCGAGCAGGGACTGGCCGTGCTGCGCCTCGACCGGCTGCGCGCGCTCGTGGATGTCTACCCGGGCGTCGAGCGCGAGGACGAGATGGTCGCCGCGTTCGACTATTGCCTGCACGGCAAGGGGGGAGCTGCCCCCTCGATCGACACCGCGATGCACGCGCTCGTGGATGCCGCACACGTCGATCACCTGCATCCGGATGCCGGCATCGCGATCGCCACCGCCGCTGACGGCGAGCGGCTGACCGGTGAGATCTTCGGCGAGAAGGTCGTGTGGGTGCCGTGGCGCCGGCCGGGCTTCCAGCTGGGCCTGGACATCGCCGCGATCAAGGCGCAGAACCCGGCGGCCATCGGCTGCATCCTGGGCGGCCACGGCATCACCGCGTGGGGCGACACCTCCGACGAGGCCGAGGCTAACTCCTCATGGATCATCGCCACGGCTACCGCCTACATCGAAAAGAACGGGAAACCCGACCCGTTTGGAGGAGTTCGCGACGGCTTCGAGGCGCTCCCCGAGGCCGAGCGGCGCGCGCGGGCGGCGGCGCTGGCTCCCACGATCCGAGGCCTGGCATCGACCGACAAGCCGATGGTCGGCCACTACACCGACACGGATGCCGTGCTCGAGTTCCTGGCCTCCGAGAAGGCGCCGGCCCTCGCCGAGCTCGGTACGAGCTGCCCCGACCACTTCCTGCGCACGAAGGTCAAACCGATGCTGCTCGACCTTCCGGCCACGGCATCCGTCGACGAGCAGCTCGCGCGCCTGAAGGACCTGCACGCCGCCTACCGCGCCGACTACCAGGCCTACTACGACGCTCACGCCGACGAGAACAGCCCCGCCATCCGCGGCGCGGACCCCCTCATCGTGCTCGTGCCGGGCGTCGGAATGTTCAGCTTCGGAGCGAACAAGCAGACCGCACGCGTGGCCGGCGAGTTCTACGTCAACGCCATCAACGTCATGCGCGGCGCCGAGGCGCTGTCGACGTACGCACCCATCAGCGATGCCGAGAAGTTCCGCATCGAGTACTGGGCGCTCGAAGAGGCAAAGCTGAGGCGGATGCCGAAGCCGAAGTCCCACCAGGGCCGCATCGCGTTCGTCACCGGCGCAGCATCCGGCATCGGCAAGGCGATCGCGACCCGTCTGGCCGCCGAGGGCGCCTGCGTCGTCGTGGCCGACCTGGACCTCGAGAAGGCGCAGGCCGCCGCCGCCGAGCTCGGCGGCACGGATGTCGCGATCGGGGTGGCCGCGAACGTCGCCGATGAGGCAGCCGTGCAGGCCGCGATCGACGCGACCGTGCTCGCCTTCGGCGGCATCGACCTCGTCGTCAACAACGCGGGGCTGTCGCTGTCCAAGCCGCTGCTGGAGACCACCGAGAAGGACTGGGATCTGCAGCACGACGTCATGGCGAAGGGCTCGTTCCTGGTCTCGAAGGCGGCCGCGGCGGCGATGATCGCGCAGGGCATGGGCGGCGACGTCGTCTACATCTCCTCCAAGAACAGCGTGTTCGCCGGCCCGAACAACATCGCGTACTCGGCGACGAAGGCCGACCAGGCCCACCAGGTGCGGCTGCTTGCCGTCGAGCTCGGCGAGTACGGCATCCGCGTCAACGGGATCAACCCCGACGGAGTCGTACGTGGATCGGGCATCTTCGCCTCGGGCTGGGGAGCGAACCGCGCCGCGACCTACGGCGTCAAGGAGGAGGACCTCGGCCAGTTCTACGCGAACCGCACGATCCTCAAGCGCGAGGTCGTTCCCGACAACGTCGCCGATGCGGTGTTCGTGCTGACCGGACCCGAGCTGTCCCGCACGACGGGCCTGCACATCCCGGTCGACTCCGGTGTGGCGGCGGCGTTCCTGCGATGACTGCACGTTCCGAGACGGTGGAGCGACCGTGACCTCCACGCGGACGGTGGCAGCCGTCGACCTCGGTGCGACCAGCGGCAGGGTGATGCTCGGCCACGTCGGGCCGGATCTCTTGGAAGCCGAGGCGGTGGCCCGCTTTCCCAACACGCCGGTGCGCACCCGAGACGGGCTGCACTGGTCGCTCACGACCCTGTATGGCCCAATCACGGCGGGCCTGCGCGACGCGGTACGCCGGGCGCCCGAGCTGGCGAGCATCGGCATCGACTCCTGGGCCGTCGATTACGCGCTCCTGCGGGACGGTCGGATGCTGGGCGAGCCGTACCACTACCGCGACGAGCGCACGGGACGCGGAGTGGATGCCGTGAGCGCGGTCTTCCCGCACCCTTCGCTGTATGCGCGCAACGGCCTGCAGTTCCTGCCGTTCAACACCGTCTATCAGCTGGCCGCTGAAGACCCGGCGATCCTGGAGTTCGCGGACACGGCGCTGCTCATTCCCGACCTCGTCGCGTACTGGCTCACGGGAGCCGTCCGCGCAGAGCGCACCAACGCCTCGACGACAGGACTCCTTCGGATCAGCGACGGTGGGTGGGATGACGAACTCATCGAGGCGCTCCGTCTTCCCCGCCGTATCCTTCCCGAGCTCGTCTCTCCCGGCGAGCTGATCGGTGAGCTGAGCCTCGGCGTTCTGGCGGAGCTCGGACTCGACCATCCGGTGCCGGTGCATGCGGTCGGCTCACACGACACGGCCTCTGCGGTCGTCGCCGTGCCGATGCAGGCGGATGCCGCGGCCTACATCTCCTGCGGTACGTGGGGCCTGGTGGGAGTCGAGGTCGAGCGACCCGTCCTGACCGATGCGGCTCGCGACGCCGGATTCACCAACGAGGGCGGCGTGGATGGTCGGGTTAGGCTCCTCCACAACGTCATGGGGCTGTGGATTCTCACGGAGACGATTCGAGGCTGGGAGCGCGCCGGCGTTCCCCATGATCTCGTCGCGCTGCTCACGGCGGCCGCGGACGAACCCCACACCACCCCCATCTTCGACGTCAACGATCCGAGCTTCCTCCCACCCGGCGACATGCCCGCGCGCATCGACGCGTGGTTCACGGCGCGCGGCATCCGGGGACCATCGACACCCGCCGGATACGTGCGGTGCATCGTCGAATCACTGGCCCAGGCGTTCGCGGATGCCGCCCGAACTGCGGGGGAGGTCGGCGGCGTCGATGTGCGAACGATCCACATCGTCGGCGGCGGCGCTCTCAATGAGCTGCTGTGTCAACGCACCGCCGACCGGGCCGGGATGCCGGTGCTGGCAGGACCGGTCGAAGCGACAGCGCTCGGCAACATCCTCGTTCAGGCGCGCGCCGTCGGACTGATCGACGGCACGCTCGAAGACCTGCGCTACCTTGTGGTCAGGACACACCACCCTCGGCGTTACGAACCTCAGCCGTCGAGCATCCGATGACACGGAAGGACACCGTCATGGTGAAACGTCAGCTTCCCCAGCCGGCTGAGCTGTTCGAGCTCATGAAGTTCAAGAAGCCCGAAATCGACGGGCGCAAACGGCGCCTCCAGTCCGCGCTGACGATCGCCGACCTGCGCACGATCGCCAAGCGCCGCACCCCGAAGGCCGCGTTCGACTACACCGACGGCGCGGCCGAGGGCGAGCTGTCGCTGGCCCGGGCCCGGCAGGCGTTCGAAGACATCGAGTTCCACCCCGGCATCCTGACCCCCGCGCCCGATCTCGACACCTCCGTCGAGATCCTCGGCGGCCCCTCGGCACTCCCCTTCGGCATCGCCCCGACCGGATTCACCCGGCTCATGCAGACCGAGGGCGAGATCGCGGGGGCCTCGGCGGCGGGAACCGCGGGCATCCCGTTCACGCTCTCGACGCTGGGGACGACCTCGATCGAAGACGTGAAGGCCGCGAACCCGCACGGGCGCAACTGGTTCCAGCTCTACGTCATGCGCGATCGCGAAATCTCGTACGGCCTGGCCCGCCGGGCCGCCGCCGCCGGGTTCGACACCCTCATGTTCACGGTCGACACCCCCGTCGCCGGTGCACGCCTGCGCGACAAGCGCAACGGCTTCTCGATCCCGCCGCAGCTCACGCTCGGCACGATCGTCAACGCCATTCCGCGGCCGTGGTGGTGGTACGACTTCCTCACCACACCCAAGCTGGAGTTCGCCTCGCTCTCGACCACCGGCGGCACGGTGGGTGAGCTGCTGGATGCCGCGATGGACCCGACGATCGGCTACGACGACCTCGCCGTCATCCGCGACCTGTGGCCGGGAAAGATCGTCATCAAGGGCGTCCAGAACGTCGAGGACTCCGTGCGCCTTGTAGACCTCGGCGTCGACGGGATCATTCTCTCGAACCACGGCGGCCGTCAGCTCGACCGCGCACCGATCCCCTTCCACCTGCTGCCGCAGGTCGTGCGTGAGGTCGGCAAGGATGCCACGGTCATGATCGACACCGGCATCATGAACGGCGCCGACATCGTCGCCTCGATCGCCCTCGGTGCGAAGTTCACCCTCATCGGCCGCGCCTACCTCTACGGGCTGATGGCGGGAGGTCGACAGGGAGTGGACCGCACGATCGAGATCCTGCGCACCGAGATCGAGCGCACGATGCGGCTGCTGGGCGTCTCGAGCCTGGCTGAGCTGGAACCGCGCCACGTCACCCAGCTGACCCGCCTCGTGCCGGTGGGCTCGGGCGCGGCATCCGTTCCCCTCGAGGCATCCGCGACGTAGGCAAGATCGCGCAGGTAGGACGATCTCGTCACCGATCGTCCTACCTCGGTGAGAAGACCTACGCTCAGCAGCAGCCCGAAGGGGTCCCGTGGGCGCCGCCCACCAATCCGTCACTGTGTTACGCGGCGAGTTGCACCTCGGGCGCGAAGCCGAGATGCTCGAACACATCGCAGCATGACGCGAAGCCTCGCGCCCGAGCACGTCATCGGGCACGCGCTGCGGCTCCCTGCCAACTCAGCGGGCCGCCCTGGCTCGCCCGAACACGATCGGTCTGTCATGCGTCTGACGTCTCCGCCCGTCCCCGTCTTCTCCCTCGAACGCGTCCGCTTCGACGAGGACTACCGCCCCCTCGACAACACGCGTACCACCACCAACTTCGCAAACCTCGCACGCGGCGAGAACCGCAGGGAGAACCTCCGCAACGCGATCCGGATGATCGACAACCGGTTCAATGAGCTCGCCGCCGACGACAACGAGAGCGCAGACCGCTACTCGGTCGACCTCGACATCGTCTCGGTATCGATCGACCTCGACGGGGGCGGCGACGGCGAGCGCTTCCCGATCATCGAGGTTCTCGAGACGACGATCGTCGACCACCGCTCAGGTACCCGCATTCCGGGCATCGTCGGCAACAACTTCTCGTCGTACGTGCGCGACTATGACTTCAGTGTCGTCCTCCCCGCGCATAATGCGAGCGGATCCGGGTTCAGCGTTCCCAATGACTTCGGGGTGCTGCACGGGAACTTGTTCCGCAGCTTCGTTGCGTCGGATGCCTACACGCGGCACTTCGCGAAGGCTCCCGTCATCTGCCTGAGCCTTTCGAGCACCAAGACCTACCAGCGCACCGACACGCGGCATCCGGTTCTGGGGGTCGAGTACCGCCAAGACGAGTACTCGCTGACCGATGACTACTTCGCGAAGATGGGGATGACGGTCCGCTACTTCATGCCGCCGCGCAGCGCTGCGCCGCTGGCGTTCTACCACGTCGGGGATCTGCTCACCGACTACTCGGACCTCGAACTGATCTCCACGATCGCCACCATGGAGAGCTTTCAGAAGATCTACCGTCCCGAGATATACAACGCCAACTCTTCAGCTCCGGCGCGGTTCCAGCCGAGCCTGAGCCAGCGCGACTACTCGCTCACACGCATCGAGTACGACCGCGAGGAGCGCAGCCGCCTCGCCGTCGAGCAGGGCCGGTTCGCCCAGGAGCACTTCATCGATCCGCACCGGGAGACGCTCGAGCTGTGGTCGGCGCAGTTCTCCGCCCGCGAGCTGGAGGAGGCCCAGGCGTGACGCTCCTTCCCACCTCCACCGCAGGCAGCCTGCCCAAGCCCGCATGGCTCGCGCAGCCCGAAACGCTCTGGTCGCCCTGGAGGCTGGACGACGACATCCTCACCGAAGGTAAGCAAGACGCTTTGCTGCTGGCGCTCTCGGACCAACAGCACGCGGGAATCGACATCGTCAGTGACGGCGAGCAGAGCCGCCAGCACTTCGTGACGACCTTCATCGAACACCTCGCGGGCGTCGACTTCGAGCGCCGCGAGACGGTGCGCATCCGCGACCGTTACGACGCGTCGGTTCCGACGGTCGCCGGCCCCGTCGCGCGCAAAGCGCCGGTGTTCGTCGAGGATGCCGCCTTCGTGCGCGCCCACACCGACCGCCCCCTCAAGTGGGCGCTGCCCGGCCCCATGACGATGATCGACACGCTCTACGACGCCCATTACGGCAGCCGCGAAGAGCTCGCATGGGAGTTCGCCGGCATCCTCAACCAAGAAGCGAAAGAACTCGCCGCGGCCGGCGTCGACATCGTCCAGTTCGATGAGCCGGCGTTCAACGTCTTCTTCGACGATGTGAACGACTGGGGAATCGCGGCGCTCGAGCGCGCGGCGGAGGGGCTCACGTGCGAGACCGCGGTGCACGTCTGTTACGGCTACGGCATCAAGGCCAACACCGACTGGAAGGCCTCGCTCGGGTCGGAATGGCGCCAGTACGAGCGGATCTTCCCCCGCATCCGCGAATCGAGCATCGAGATCGTCTCGCTCGAGTGCCATCGCTCCCATGTACCGATGGACCTCATCGAGCTCATCCGCGGCAAGAAGGTCATGGTTGGGGCGATCGACGTGGCGAGCACGCTCGTGGAGACCCCGGATGAGGTGGCCGACACGCTGCGGCGGGCGCTGCAGTTCGTGGATGCCGAGAACCTCTATCCGTCCACGAACTGCGGCATGGCACCGCTTCCCCGCGCGCTCGCCCGCGGGAAGCTCGCCGCCCTCACCGCGGGCGCGGCGATCGTGCGATCGGAACTCGGCGGCTGAACTCAGGCAGCCGAGCTCCGGCATCCGTCGAAACCGCACCGACGTAGGAGAAATCGCCGAGGTAGGACCATGTGCACCAGAAACGTCCTACCTCGGCGAGAACACCTACCTTCGTGCGGTGGGCGTGCGGTGGACTCGGCCCGCTACACCCGCGCGGCGACCCGGGCGATCAGATCGACGACCTTCTCGGGCTGACGGATGCCGACAGAGAAGACGTACGTCGTCGTGAAGCCCGCCTCCCCCAGCGCCCGCACCTGGTCGGCGACGCCGTCCGCCGTGGATTCGGGATTCACGCCGATCATGGCGGTCTTCTCGACGGTGTCGTAGTCGCGCCCGACATCGTCGCAGTGGGCCCGCAGCACGTCGAGCTTGCCCGTGGGTACTCCAGCGAGGGCGCTGAGGTTGCAGGCATCCGCGTACTGCGCCACGAGCTTGAGGGTCTTCTTCTCTCCCCCGCCGCCGATCATGAGCATCGGCTTCGTGACGTTCTGCGGCGAGTTCAGCGTGCGCCCGAGCTGCCAGATCGCCCCGTCATACGGCTCGTCGGAGTCCGACCACATCTGCTGGCAGATCTGGATCGTCTCCTCGAGTTCGCGGAAACGCTGCGCGACGGGCGAGAACGGGAATCCGAGGCCGACACACTCCTGCTCGTTCCAGCCTGCGCCGATGCCGAGTCCGACCCGGCCACCCGAGAGCACATTGAGCGTGCTCACCTGCTTGGCAAGCAGGGCGGGATGCCGATAGATGACGCCCGTGACCAGGACGTGCAGCATCGCTTTCTGCGTGTGCGCGGCAAGGAACCCGAGGGTCGCGTAAGCCTCAAGCATCTCGTGCTCGACGGGGCCGATGCCGGGCAGCTGCCAGAAGTGGTCCATGACGGTGATCCGCTGGATGCCGGCATCCTCAGCGTGCCTGACGTGCCGCGCGAGGGTCTGGCCGAGCTCGGCCGGCCCCGAGTCGAAGGTGAAGTCCGCGATGTGCAGCCCGAAGTGCATGTCAGCTCCGTCCCGGGTCGGATGCCGTATCCGGCCGCGCTGTCAGGTTACGCCGCCATCGGCATCCGTGGTCTTATGCGATGCCTCACGGAGGTAGGAGAGATCACCGAGGCAGGACGATGAGCGTGCACGTCGCCCTACCTCGGCGAGAATTCCTACCCACGAGAGGTCGGTCGGGGCAGCGGATGCCGCCACGGATGCCGCATCACGCGGCGTCGCCGAAGCCCCGCTCGCGGTAGAGGTCGATGCTCTCGCGGAGGGCCCGCAGGACGTAGGGCGGAAACTCCATGCCCTGCTCGTTCGCCCACAGTAGCTGCGCTTCGATGCGGCCGACTTCGCGCGCGTACTTGTCGAGGTCGGTGTCGAACCCGAGGCTTGTGACGACGCCGCCCATCTGCGCGCGGTAGCGGTCCTGTCCGTTCGTGCCGACGAGGTTGTAGGTCTTCTCGCGCAGGACGCGGGCGAGGTAGAGCTGCCAGGGTCGCAGCGCCCCGGAGTGCACGAGCTCGGTCGCGCTCATCCGATAGAAGGCGAAATGGCCGGGTTCTTGCCGACGGATGGGCGCGATGATCGTCTCGGCGATCGCGGTCTCACCGAGCCCTGTCATCCCGCTGTGGATCGTGTTGTAGGCGAGCACCGCCTGCCGCTCGGTGCTGGCGCCGGTCAGGTAATACAGCAGCCGCGCGATGTCTTGGATCCCGGAGAAGTGCGCGAGCACGCCCATGATCCGCATCTTGTGCGACACCTCGAGCACGGGCTCAGCCGCCGGGCGCCCGAGATCCTGCTGCAGTCGATCAAGGATCAGGCCGTGCTGGATCTCCTGCGGTTGCCACACGTCGGCGTAGAACATCCGGTCGACCTCGCTGACGTCTGGCAGCAGGACGAGAAGCTCGAGCACGTTGCGGTCGACTTCGAGTTCGACACGAGCGAGGTAGTCGATCACATGCCCGTACCGGTCGGCGACGGCACGCGGGTCACGGATGCCGCGGTCGACGGAGTCCAACTCGATGGGCGGATGCTCCTCGCCGAGCCTCTGGACGTGCTCGAGAATCCGCTGGGACGTCACCGGCTCAGCCATGCATCCATCATGCGGGACAGTCCCCAGCCATGGGGCCGCGGCCAGGCACCCGGATGTCGCCGGAGACCGCTACCATCCCTGCCATGGCTTTCATCGAGGCGACAGGGCTCGTCAAGACCTACCATCCGCGGGGCGCGCCGGTCGTCCGCGCGCTCGACGGGCTCGACCTGTCGGTGCCAGAGGGAACCGTCGCGGCGCTGCTCGGGCCCAATGGTGCGGGCAAGACGACCACGGTGAAGGTGCTGACGACACTCATCCGACCCGATGCCGGCGCCGCGACCATCGACGGCGTCGACGTGCTTTCCGACCCACAGCGGATCCGCCGGATGAGCGGCGCGAGCGGTCAATACGCCGCGGTCGACGAGAACCTCACCGGGTTCGAGAACCTCTTCATGGTGGGGATGCTGTACCACCTCGGGCGGCGCCGGTCAGCGCAGCGGGCGCGGGAGCTCATCGAGCTGTTCGACCTCGTGGATGCCCAGAATCGTCCGGTCAAGGGGTTCTCGGGCGGGATGCGGCGCCGGATCGACCTGGCTGGCGCGCTCGTCATCAATCCGCCCGTCCTCTTCCTCGACGAACCGACGACGGGGCTTGACCCCCGCAGCCGGCTCGCACTGTGGGACGTGATCGAATCGCTTGTCGCCGGCGGCACGACAGTGCTGCTGACGACGCAGTACCTGGAGGAGGCCGACCGCCTCGCCGACTCGATCTCGATCATCGACAACGGATGCGTGATCGCGAAGGGCACCGCCGACGAGTTGAAGTCCTCGGTCGGTGGTCAGCGGATCGCGGTGAGTCTCGTGAGCGAAAGCGACGTCGACGCGATGCGTGAGATCCTCTCGCGCTACGGGTCGGGTCCGGTCGCGTCGGACGGGGCCCGCGGCCTCGTGGTACCCGTCAGCAACGGAGCCGACGCTCTCTCGCGCATCATGACCGACACCGCTGCGGCCGGGGTCGAACTTCACGATGCCGGAATGCGCAGGCCCACATTGGACGACGTCTTCCTGCAGCTGACCGGTCACGCCGCGGAGCAGGCTGCGGACGAGGAGGAAGCGGCATGAGCACCGAGGTCGCACGCACGACGGGGTCGTCCAGCACAACGCTGCGGCCGGGGCCTGGGACGGCGTTCAGTCGGTTCCTCTCAGACGGCTACGTCACCACCTGGCGCAACGTGAAGAAGCTGACCCGAGTTCCCGACATCTTGATCTTCACCCTCATCCAGCCGATCATGTTCGTGCTGTTGTTCACGTTCGTCTTCGGTTCGTCGATTCAGGTTCCGGGCGAGAGCTACACGTCGTTCCTCATGGCGGGAATCTTCGCGCAGACCATCGTGTTCGGCTCGACATACTCGGGCTCGGCGATGGCCCAAGACCTCAAGGACGGCATCATCGACCGCTTCCGCACCCTGCCGATGAGCGGGTCGGCAGTGCTCATCGGACGGACGGTCGGCGACCTCGTCATCAACGTTCTCTCCCTGATCGTCATGATGCTCACCGGCCTCGTCGTGGGGTGGCGCGTCGAGTCATCTCCCCTCGAGTTCATCGCGGGAGTAGCGCTGCTGCTGGTCTTCGCCTACGCGCTCTCGTGGGTGCTGGCGTTCCTCGGGCTGATCGTGCGAAGCCCCGAGGTCATCAACAACGCCTCGTTCCTGATCCTGTTCCCCCTGACCTTCATCTCCAACGCGTTCGTGCCGAGCGAGAACCTCCCCGGCCCGCTTCGGGTAATCGCCGAATGGAACCCGGTCTCGGCCCTCGTGCAGGCGGCCCGGGAGTTGTTCGGCAACGCCCCCAGCGGCAGTGCAACAACTGACGCCTGGCCGTTGCAGCATCCGGTGATCTACGTGCTGCTGATCACCATCGTGATGCTCGTCGTATTCGTTCCACTGTCGATCCGGCGCTTCGCTTCGCTCAGCCGCTGACGCCTCGGGCAGAGTCACAAAGGGCCCAGTTCGCGATGACCGCCCGGTGGTCGCTTCCCTCGATGTAGGCACTGTCCCACCCCGTGGGAGCCGCGCCGCGCGCGAGGACGTGATCGATGGCCGTGAACGCCGGCACCGGCTTCTCCTGCGGCCAGGTCGGCCACGGGATCGGGCCCGCCGCCTGAGCAGCTGTCGCAAGGCCGGCGGTCACTCGCCGGAAAACGGGGTGCGAGAACGACGAGTTGAAATCGCCCGCGATGACCAGACGCGGATCGCTCGTGGCCTGGATCCACTCATCGATTGCGGTCACCGCCTCGTACCAGTCTCCGGGCTGGCCGACCGGTGGCGGCGGGTGCACCGCGGCAACCCGAACTGCCGACCCGTCCGGAAGGGCGGCGACGGCGCTCACCTGCTCGAAAACACTCCCGGGGATGCCTTCCTCGGCGCTCAGCGGATGGGCCGAGAGGATCACGCTTCCCTTGTAGGCATTGGTGCTCACCTGCTTCGTCCGGTAGGGCAGGGTCTCAGCAAGACCCTGCCCTACCAGGATCTGGCCGATCAGGTGCTCATCGGTCTCGACGAGGATGACCACGTCGGCTCCCTCGTCCCGGATCAGGTCGGCGAGCTGACGCGGATCTGCGCCAGCGAACTTGGCGTTGAAGGAGAGCGCTGTCAGTGGCGTTGACGCCGTGCAGTCACCCGCGCCCGCGGCAACCGGGTTGAGCACCGGAAGCACCGAGAGCACGGCGCCAGCCACGAGGACAGTGGCCCCGATCCACGTGCGTGAAACCGCCGCGACGACCGCGATCACGAGAAGGCCGAGTGCTCCCACGGGCAGAAGCGACTGTGCGATGGGAATGATGCCCCCGGCCAGCGCATCCAGGTGTGGCAGCACCACCGCCGGAACCGCGAGAACAACCGCGATCACGATCCACACGAGCGACCGTCGCGACAAGAGGCGGCGCCGCCCGTGCCGGGTCGTGGGCGACACCGGGTCGGGGGACTCAGCGGGTTCGTCGACAGCCACCGGGCAAGTAGATCATCGGCGGGTCCAGAAATCCTGCGAACGGCTGCGGCGCGAGCACGTCATCCGCGCGAACGGTCGGCCCCGACGGCGGCCAACAGCTCACCGACGGCGTGATCGCTTTCCACCGGATGCCGAAGGGGAAGGTCACTCACGCACTGATAGGTGTTGCGCCGCCCGTCTTTCTCCCTGCGCAGATAACCGCCCTCGACGAGATCGCTGACGATCTGCTGAGCCGTGCGTTCGGTGATGCCGACGGCTGACGCGATGTCGCGCAGGCGGATGCCCGGGTCCCGCGCCACCGTGATCAGCACGTGCGCGTGATTGGTGAGGAACGTCCAAGTGCCCACCTCACGAATGATACCTGACCTACAAAACGCGCGACACAACCCAGGTAATTTGCTTCCGGTAATTTATTGCCTGTAATCTGCCTCGCGTGAACCCGTTCCTCCTCGCAGCTACCGCGCTCGTCCTCATCGGAGCCCTCGTCATGGCCATCGCGGGTCGCCGATCGCGACGGGCGCGGTCGGCCGGTGTCGCAGCCACCTGGTTTGCCTTCGCCCTGGCCGCAGCGTCGCTCGAGAAGGGGTCCACGTCGACGATGACGTCGTCGCGGGTCAGTGTCGCGGTCATGAGACTCCGTTGTTCCCGTCGGCATCTGCGAAATGCCGGTGAGCGTGACGATAGGTTATATACGAACCGGTTTAACTGCAAACGCTCAGTTTTTGCGGCGATCCGCATAGACTTGCCCCCACGAACCGGGGCCGAGAGGATCACTGCTGATGACAGACCGATCCGCCGAGATCACAGCGCGGGCGGCGGCGAAGGGGTTGATCGTGGACCCTTTGCCGGCCACGATCGACCGCGACACCTACACCCCCGCTCTGCTCGGATTACTCAGCAACCTCCTCGTCTGGGGCGGTTCCCGGGTCTTCCACCACCTGCACGGCGTGGGGACCAACGAATGGCGCCTCATCAGCGCGTTGGGCAACCACCCGGGGGCGACAGCTGCCGAGTTGTGCGGCATTCTCGGAATCAACAAGTCCGTCGCATCCAAGAGCGTGAACGCTCTGCTCGATCGCGGAATGATCGAGCAGCTCAACGGCCCGCGGGGCTCGCGCTTTCTCTACCTGACCCCCGAGGGCGCGATCGTGCACGATGACTTCATGCCCGTCGCGCTCGAGCGCCAGGCGATTCTGCACGAATCGCTGAGCGTCGACGAGGTGCGCCAGCTCAATGCACTCCTGGTCCGCATGCTGGACGCCGAATCGTCGCTGCAGGAATACGAGCGCCGCATCCTCTCAGCCCCGCCTCCGGAGCGCTGATCACTCGGCGACGACGCGCACCTCGAGCCTGCCGAAGTCGGCACCGGGGACATAGTTGTACAGGAACAGCGCATCGGACTCGGCGGCCAGCTGCGTCTGGAACACGCCGGCCTCCTGCTGCCCGGACAGCGTGACGAACGCCTGCTCGGGTGCTTCTTCCCCGCCTCCCGGCGCTGCGATCCACAGCGTCTGCTCGTGGATTCGCACGCCCACGAGCGGAACCGTCAGCGCACCGTCGTGGGCGCGCAACACCACGGAGCCGCTGGCCCGCAACTCGCCCGAGGACTGTCGCTACGCGGGAAGCGTGACTCCGACCGCCGGGTCGAAGGACGCACCCCCGGTCGCGACGACCTCGAAACCAAGATCCCGGAGCATATAGCCCACGAGCGAATCCCTGAGCTGCCAGCGGATCACGACAGACTCGGTCATCGCAGGCCCCCTCTCTCGGCTCGTCCTTCGCCGACGGCGCGGCGCAGAAAGTGTGCACTCTCGCGAACCAGGTCGGTGCGGCTGACGTCCAGATCCGTCCAGGTCCGGAGCCGATCCGCCACGGCGGGGGGGAACCATGAGCGGGAGAAGGCTTCGAACGCAATCGGTCCGTCGAATCCCGCCGCGACGGCGGAACGCACGAGCGCTGCCACATCGAGGCTCCCGGCATCCAGAGCTCCGCGACCTGCCTGCCCGAACTCGAGGATGCCAAGACCGTCGCCCGCGCGGATAACCGCGTCGTGCGGCGAGGCCTCCTCGATCATGACGTGAAATCCGTCCAGGTGCAGACTCGGCTTCTCCGGGGCACACAGGTCACGGAACGCGAGAGCCTGGGTGACCGTGTTGAGCGCTGAGCACTCGTAGCGGTTGAGAACCTCGACGCTGACCTCGATACCCCCGGCAGCCGAGCGGGCCGCGAACTCGCCGACGGCCTCGGCTGCCCACGCTCGCGCGTCGGAACTCCAGACCGATGACAGTCCGTACGCTGCGTAGGGCACACCCGTGATGTGATTCGCGCCGAGCACGTCGGCTGCCTGCAGCGCGGAATCGAGCAGTGCGCGACCCGCGCGTCGCTCGTCGGCATCGGCACTCGAGACATCTGCCCCAGGACGCTGGACGACGAAGACGATGGCCTGCAACCCGCGCTGCCGCAGCGCCTCCCGCAGCGCGCGCGCCTGCTCCCGCGAAACCCCCGGCGGGAGCCCGACGGTGTCGAATCCCGCGTCCGCGATCACCCCGAGCGCGGCATCCCGCTCGGGATGCTCCACGTCGGCGACCAGGGTGTTGATGTGGCAGCTCAGCACATTCACGATCAGGGCCTCCTCGCCCGTCGCCGCTCCGGGTCGAGGGGGCGACCTTCCAGAGTTTACATACGAACGGTCGCGGCATCCGCGGACTCATGCCGTCGATGCCAGCGGGTGCGCCGCGCTGCTCGCGGTCCCTCCTGCTACCCGACTACGAATCGAATCCCACGCCGAACAGTCCTGCGAGCTTCAGCAGAATCCCGTCTTTCCCGCCGTTACGGTCCGACTTTGCTACGGCCCTGCGCATCATTTGGATGAGGGGGTAGGCCAAGGGCTCCGGCGGAATCGGGATCGGGAGCCGGCGCGACATCTTCAGCCTCGTGCGCTCGGTATCGCGGCACTCGAGCAGGTCGAGCATGACATCAGCTCCGAACCGCGTTGCTCCGACGCCGAGCCCGGTGTATCCCGCGCTATAGGCGACGCGCCCGCCGCGAGCCGACCCGTGGAATGCGACGAGCTGGGTGGACATGTCGATCGCGCCGCCCCACTTGTGCGAGAACCGGATGCCGGACAGTTGCGGAAACGTGCTGTAGAAGTGATCGGCGAGCCGCTCGAAGGTCTCGGGGCGTTGGTCCTGCGCCGCCTTCACACGCCTGCCGCGGTGGTAGACCGCGTCATACCCGCCGAACAGAATCCTGTTGTCAGACGACTTTCGGTAGTAGTGGAACTCGCGCGACGAGTCGGTGATTCCGTGACGCTCGGTCCAGCCGATGGCGGCGAGCTGGTCGGCGCTCAGCGGCTCCGTCATGAGCACATAGTCGTAGATCGGCACCGTGAACAGGCGCAGTTCGGGCAGCAGCGACGCGAACACGTTCGTGGCAAGGGCCACCCGGCTCGCGCGGATCTCGCCGTGCGCCGTCTGCGCGACCATGACATCGCCGTCGGTGCGCAGGCGGGTCACCCGCGTGTGCTCGTAGATCTCGACGCCAAGACGCTCGGCAGCCGCAGCGAGCCCCCACGCGAGCTTGGCGGGATTCACATACGCGACGCCGTCGGTTCCGAACATCCCGGCACGGTAGAGCGGAGAGTTCCCCCGCTCGCGAAGGCTCTCACCCTCGAGGAAGATCTCGTTCGCGGAGTGCTCCGCGGCCTCTCGAAGCCAGTCGACCTGATGAAGCTCGGTGGCCACCGTCAGGATGCCGGTCTCCTCCCACTCTGCGTCGATGCCATACCGCTCGATCGCCGCGCGGATTTCTGCGAAGTTCTCGTCGGCTAGCCGGTTCAGCACCGGCATCTCGTCAGCGAAGTGCAGCTCCCCGTTCTCCGGTCCGTGGGTGAGGCTTGCTTCACAGAAGCCGCCGTTGCGACCGCTCGCAGCCCAGCCGATGCGATTGCCCTCGACCAGGACGACGCGGCGCTTCGGGTCGCGCTCCTTGGCGATCAGTGCTGTCCAGAGCCCGGCGAATCCTCCGCCCACCACGAGCAGATCGGTCGACACCAGACCGGAAACGCCACCCCGTGCCGCGGGACGATCGGGATCGTCGAGCCAGAAAGGGGTTGTGGATGCCTCGGCCAACGCGCCACGAATGGTGCCGAGGTCAGTGCGTATCTCGTGGCCATATGCCGTCGGCGCACTCATGGGCATCTTCTTTCGATGGTGGTCGGGGACCCACCCGCGGTCGCGGGGCGGATCATGGTTCCGGTTCGATATCCCGCATGATGTAGACCTTTCGAAGCGGCACAGGCACGCGCCAGCGCGTCACCATCCCTGCCTCGAGCCGGCACAGGGACCCGGCGCGCAGCTCGATCGTTCGCGCGACCTGCCCGTCCTCCCCGATGAGTTCGACAGTCGCCTCACCCGAGACGACGACGAACACCTCGTCAGTCTCGATGTCGCGCATCGAACCGGCAGTCATCTCCCAGATCCCGACCATGGCGCCGCCGACCACTGCGACATCGAGGAAGCCCGTGCTGGGTTCTCCCTCGAGTCGAAGATCGTTGGAGACCGGAGCCACCGCGACATCCACAGCCGCGACGTCGAGCGGTTGGAATGGCTCGAGCCGTGTCATCACGGTCTCCTCAGCCGAGGCGGCCCAGCGCCGCGTCGATGATCGTGAGGCCCCGGTCCAGTTCCGACTCAGTGACGACGGCAGGCGGCACGACATGGAGCCGGTTCTCGGCGAAGAAGCCGAGCAGGCCCTGGTCGAGAAGGTCCTTCTTGAGCGCTCCCATGCGCTCGGCCGCGAGCGGCTCGCGTGTCTCGCGGTCGGCGACGAGCTCGACGGCCCAGAAGACGCCGCGCCCGCGCACCTCGCCCACCACCGCATGACGCTCGGCGATTTGGCGAAGGCGGGGACCCAACACATCAGTTCCCATACGGGCCGCGTGCTCCACGATCTTCTCGTCGGCCATCGCCTCGATCGTCGCGACCGCTGACGCCGCGGCAAGCGGATGACCGGAATACGTGAGGCCACCGGGGAACACCCGGTCATCGAACGTGCGGGCAATCTCATCCGAGATGATCACGCCTCCCAGCGGTACGTAGCCGGAGTTCACGCCCTTCGCGAAGGTGACGAGGTCGGGTGTCACACCGAAAGCGTCGAACGCGAACCACTCACCGGCGCGCGCGAAGCCTGCCATCACCTCATCGAGAATGAGGACGATGCCGTAACGATCGGCGATCTCTCGGACTCCGGGGAGGTAGCCGGGCGGCGGAACGAGCACTCCGGCGGTTCCGGGGATCGTCTCGAGCAGAATCGCGGCAATGGAGTCGGGGCCCTCTGCCTGGATGGTCCGTTCGAGGTGGCGGAGCGCTCGCTCGCTCTCCTGCTCGGGAGTGGTCGACCAGAACTCCGTGCGGTAGAGGTAGGGCCCGAAGACGTGGACGTGCCCTCGCGAGAACTCGTTCGGAATGCGGCGCCAGTCGCCGGTGGCGACGATCGCCGCGCCCGTGTTGCCGTGATACGAGCGATACGTGGAGATGACCTTGTCGCGCCCGGTGACCAGCCGTGCCATGCGGATCGCGTTCTCGTTCGCATCCGCACCGCCATTGGTGAAGAACACCTTCGCGAAGCCCTCGGGCGCACGCTCGAGGATCAACTCAGCGGCGCGTGCACGGGTGGCGTTCGCATGAGCCGGTGCGACTGTCGTGAGCTGTGCAGCCTGCTCCTGGATGGCGGCGACGACCCGCGGATGCTGGTGGCCGATGTTCACGTTGACGAGCTGACTCGAGAAGTCGAGGTAGCGGCGCCCGTCGACATCCCAGACCTCGCTGCCGCTCCCACCGGCAAGCGGCAGCGGAGCGAGGGATCGCTGGGCTGACCAGGAGTGGAAGACGCTGGATCGGTCGCGTTCGCTGATGCTCGCGTTCGTGTCGTCAGGAGTGAGAGCCATACGCCTAGTGTGCTCCGCCGAATCGGCGCGCGTGGTTCACAATTGTCGTACTGCGTCTTCTTCGATCGACAGATTGGCACGACAATTCCGACGACCCTGCGCTCCCTTCTGGCCGTTCGGGCGTTCAGCCTGCGTGCCGTGGGCGAGCTCGATGCCGATCACCTCGACCGAACCATCTCGTGGGTTCACAACTCCGACCTGCCCGATCCCACGCCGTGGCTCGAAGCCGGTCAGCTGCTGTTGACCGACGGCGGGCAGTTCGCCGGACAGACTCCCACCTCTCCCGAGGCCTACTGCCTCCGACTCCGCCAGCGCGGGGTGGCTGGATTGGGGTTCGCGACGGACGTCATTCACCCGGAGGTTCCCACCGAGCTCATCGATGCGTGCCGCCGCCTCGAGATCCCCCTTATCGAGGTGCCCGGCACGACGCCGTTCATCGGCATCATCCGGCACGTCGCGGATGCCGAAGCCGCCGATCGCAGCGCACGGCTGTCGTGGACGCTGGAGTCGCAGCGAGCACTGGCCCGGGCAGCCGTGCGCCAAGACGGCCTGCGTGCGATTCTGCGAACCCTCTCCTCCCGGCTTGGCACCTGGGTGGCACTTTTCGATGCTGCAGGACGACCCCTCAGCCTTCCGGGAATCGCTGAGGTCCCGGCATCCGTCGAGCCCGCAGTCGTCGAGCGGGCCCGGATGCTGCTGCGCAAGTCGACACCGGCAAGCATCCGCGTCGCCGAGCCCCATGCTGCGACGCTGCAGACGATAGGTCAGAGCGGGCGACTCGGGGGCGTCCTCGCCGTGGGAGCCGACACCCCGCTGGACTCCGCCCACAGTGATCTGGTCGAGTCGGTCATCGCCCTGGCGAGCATCTCGCTGGAGCAACAGCGAGCAGTCTCGGACGCGCGCCTGCGAGTGCGGAGCGGGGTCATCGAGCTGTTGCTGGCTGGCCGCGCAGAAGAAGCTTCCCGGTCAGCGACGGCGCTGTGGGGACGGATGCCGACGCCGCCGCTGCTGGCGGGTCAGGTCGTCGGGTTCACCGGCAGTCAGTCGCTTCTCGACGAGCTTGAACTATCCGCAACGGCGGAACCAGGCATCCTCTTCTTCGCCGAACGCGAGGAGGATCTGCTGATCCTGGTCGCTCGCGAGGGACTCGCGGGGGTCGCTGAGCTGCTGCAGAAGCATGACGCGGCCGCGGGCTTCGCCGAGCTCCATCGATGGGAAGATCTCAGCCGCGCGCTGGCCGAGGCAGCCCACGCCGCCGGGCAGTCGAGCGAGCCCGGGGTCATCGAGTTCTCCGCCATCGCCGACCGCGGCGTGATCGGAATGCTGCGAAACAACGGCGGTCCACTCGTCGCCCGCCGCATGCTCGCGCCGCTGGATCAACTGGCTCCCGCGCACCGTGAACGTCTGCTTGCCGCGGCGACTGCCTGGTTCGCCGCCAATACCGCGTGGGACCCGGCTGCCCGCACCCTCGACATCCATCGACACACCCTGCGCGCCCGCATCGATGAGCTGGGAGAACTCCTCGGCCTGGATCTGTCGACCTTCGACGGTCGCGCTCAGCTGTGGGCAGCGATGGAACTGTCCTCCACCGGAGACTGAGACGCGACGCGTCCTCAGGTGTTCTGCGGGAAGCCGAGGTTGATTCCGCCGTGCGTTGCCGGGTCGAGCCAGCGCGCGGTCACCGCCTTCTCGCGGGTGAAGAAGTCGAACCCGTGAACGCCGTAGGCCTTGGCGTCGCCGAACAGTGACTTCTTCCATCCGCCGAAAGAGTGGTACGCGACGGGAACCGGGATCGGCACGTTGATACCGATCATGCCGACCTGCACCTCGTTCTGGAATCGTCGGGCTGCACCCCCGTCGTTCGTGAAAATGGCAGTTCCGTTGCCGAACTCGCCCGAGTTGATCAGCGCGACTCCCTCTTCGAAGCTCCCGACCCGCACGACCGAGAGGACGGGACCAAAGATCTCTTCGGTGTAAGCACGGCTGGTGGTCGGAAGGCCATCGATGAGCGTCGGCCCGAGGAAGAATCCGTCCTCGTGCCCCTCGACGACGAGCGAGCGACCGTCGACGACGATCGTCGCGCCATCAGCCTCGGCGATATCGACGTATCCGGCCACCTTCTGGCGGTGCTGGTCGGTGATGAGCGGCCCCATGTCGGGTTCGGCATCGCCGGTCTGCGCTCCGTTGCCGACGGTGAGCCGCGCGATGCGGTCCGTGATCTTTGCGATCAGCTCATCGGCGACGGGCTCCACTGCGAGCACCACACTGATCGCCATACACCGCTCACCCGCCGCGCCGTAGCCGGCATTGACTGCCTGGTCGGCGACGAGGTCAAGGTCGGCATCCGGCAGCACGAGCATGTGGTTCTTGGCCCCACCGAGCGCCTGAACCCGCTTCCCGTTGCGGGCAGCGGTCTCGTAGATGTACTGCGCGATCGGGGTGGAACCGACGAAGCTGATGGACTCGACGGTGGGCGAGTTCAAGAGCCCATCGACAGCCAGCTTGTCACCCTGCAGCACCGTGAAGGCGCCGTCGGGAAGCCCCGCTTCCTTCCACAACCCCGCGAGCCAGAGCGCGGCCGACGGATCCTTCTCGCTGGGCTTGAGAACGACGGCGTTGCCGGCCGCGATGGCGATGGGGGCGAACCACAGTGGCACCATCGCGGGGAAGTTGAAGGGGCTGATGATGCCCACGACGCCGAGCGGCTGCTTGAGAGAGTAGACATCGATCCCGCTCGAGGCGTTCTCGGAGTATGCGCCCTTGATCAGGTGCGGGAAACCGGTGGCAAGTTCCACCACTTCCTGGCCGCGCAGGATCTCACCCATTGCGTCGGAGAGCACCTTGCCGTGCTCGGCGGTGATGACCGCCGCCAGCTCCGGCTTTCGCGCGTTGAGCAACTCGCGGAAGGCGAAGAGCACGCCCTGGCGCTTGGCGATCGACCACGACGACCACTCCTCGAACCCGCGTCGCGCCGAGGCAATGGCAGCATCGGTTTCCGCCTGGTCGGCCAGCGCGACGGTGGCCGCGACCACACCGGTAGCGGGGTTGAAGACCGGTGCCGTGCGCCCCGATGTCGACGCCGTCGGTGCGCCGTCGATCCAGTGAGGGATGGTCGGGATGTCGAGTTCAGCCATGACGTCAGGTTAGGTCACCTGTCACGCTCGATCGATCGACAATCTGTCACGGCACAGGATCGCAGATGCCACACCGGCACGCGGAACCGGAGCTCCACCGCAGCAGACGGAAGCCCGGGTAACGCTGGCGTCTTAGCTGACGGTCACGCCCTCCGTCTCCGGAGCGGTGTCCGCGGGAGCCAAGGCATCCGCCCCCCGCGCCTGGGCCTGAGCATCGGTGAGGGTCGGCTTGCGCGGCCACCAGAACCGGTCCTTCGCGATGAAGGCCATCGCTGGCACGATCACGGTCCGAACGAGCAGAGTGTCGATGAGAACGCCGATGCAGACGATGACACCGATCTGGGTGAGCGTGATCAGCGGCAGCACGCCGAGCACCGCAAACACTGCTGCGAGCAGGATGCCGGCGCTGGTGATCACGGCACCCGTTGCTGCGAGCGCGCGGATCATCCCCTGCGTGATGCCGAGGTGCTCGGCCTCTTCCTTTGCCCGCGTGACGAGGAAGATGCTGTAGTCCACGCCGAGCGCGACAAGGAACAGGAAGCTAAACAGCAGCACGTTGTTGTCGATGGCCGGGAACCCGAACAGCGGCGTCTGGAAGAGCCACCAGCTGGCACCCACGGCCGAGAAGTAGCTGATGACGACCGCGATCAGCAGCAATACCGGCGCGAGGAGCGCCCGCAGCAGGATGATCAGCACGATCAGCACCAGGATAAGAATCAGCGGGATCAGCAGCGCCTGATCACGAGCCTGGGCGTCGGCAACGTCAAGAGCCTGAGAGTCAAGGCCGCCCACGAGGGCCTGGCCCGAGCCGACCCCGTCGAGCTCGCCGCGGATGCTCTCGATCGTCGCAAAGGCCTCTTCGGTTTCGGCGCTCGCGCCGAAAC